>Ga0075116_10000752_pt1 | contig 14867 bp, 23 predicted proteins | sample AntAceMetag02UKC_FD_69786 | JGI IMG/M metagenome (GOLD analysis project Ga0075116, IMG submission 69786) | Saline lake microbial communities from Ace Lake, Antarctica- Antarctic Ace Lake Metagenome 02UKC | ecosystem: Environmental > Aquatic > Non-marine Saline and Alkaline > Saline | place...
CCTATTTTGAAATTCATTAAAAAAGAGGCTACTGGTGATCTTGCCTGGGTATTGAAACTTGCTTTACAATGTGGTGAGAATGTCAGGATAACAAAAGACGATCATGTTTTAAGTCCAAAGAATTATATTATTATTGCGAGTAAAAAAGAGGATAAAAGATGATCAAACCAATAGAAATATTTGCGGTGTAAGAAATAACAAACCCAAAAAATTCTCAAGCTAAATGAAAGGAGGTAATTAAAATGAAAACTTGTCCCGAATGTGGTAGTGAAGAGATATATGAGGATGAGTGCAATAACATAAATTGTGATTGGTGTGGGTGTTTATGTACATGGTGTGAAGATTGTGATTGGACAGATCATCCTTATTGCACTGATGAAGAAGAAGAATAGTAAAGAAAGGAGGATAAAAAATACGATTATTACAAACACGCGAAGAAGCGAAGATAATGGAAATAGAGGAATATTATGTTAGAACTAAACCAAGTTTATGAAGGTGATTGTCTTGAAGTGATGAAAGGGATTGATGATGGTTCTGTCAATATGGTGATGGCAGATCCTCCGTATGGAACAACCGCTTGCAAATGGGACAGCATTATACCCTTAGAGCCAATGTGGACACAACTGAAGCGTGTTATCAAGCCGAACGGGGCAATCGTTATGACTGCATCGCAACCGTTCACCACGGTCTTGATAAGCTCTAATATGAGAATGTTTAAGTATTGTTGGGTTTGGGATAAGAAAAAGGGTGGTAACATAATGTCATTGAAATGGCAACCATACAAAATACATGAAGATGTCATTGTTTTTTGTTCCAGCACAGTAAATTATTATCCAATAAAGACACCACAGCGGAAAAGGACAGGGAAAACTTATTCTGTTGGGGAAGCAAACGGAATAAAGAATTATGGTGATGTCAGGGTGTATAAAGACAAATACCCGAAGAGCATTATTGAAGTTAGCAATGCTGACCAAAAAGGAAAAACCCACCCCACCCAAAAACCCGTAGCACTCATGGAATATCTAATTAAGACCTATACAAACGAATGTGAAACAGTTCTTGATTTCTGTGCTGGATCTGGAACCACGGGTGTTGCATGTAAAATTACTAAGAGGAACTTTATCTTAATTGAGCAAGAAGAGAAATACGTTAAAATAGCCAGACAGAGAATAAAAAACCCAGATTATAAACCACCAAAACCAAAAACTAACCAACAACCTGGTTTATTCCCACAAAATGAAATAGATGAACTGACTAAAATAAAATAATTCTCCAAAATCGAAAATAAAGCTTGACATTTGAGAAAATATAGGATATGATAGTAGCCATTCCAACAAAGGAGGTATAATGCCAAGAAAATATAATAAACAATCGCTGGTACGGTTTCCTGAAGAACTGTACCATGACCTAAAAGAAGCTGTTGCCTACCAACGCACAAACATCACTGAATTCATCAACAATGCTGTCAAGAAGGAAGTTAAAAAAGTAATCAAAGAACGTAATCAAGAATTAGCAGAAAGATAAACCTTATCATAATCCAAAAATATCTGAAGGAAAAACATGGGAAATAAAGAAGTGGAATACGATATAAATAAAACACATGATATTCTCAAAAAACATTTAAGAACAGCGTATATTGAATTGAAAAATGAAAACATAGACAGTGATTACTTTTTTAGTGAACTACTCTATATAACAATAGATTTTTTATTTGAAATGTTTGCTGATAAACCAACAATTATTGCAAATGCAATAAATAATCTTATGGCTGAACAAATGTTATATTTAAAGCAAAAAATGGGAGAACAGAAATTTATAGTAAAAAAACACAACACAACAATAAATTAACAATAAACAAAAGGAGAAAATATGACAGAATCAGACTATGAACAAATTTTTTATGCAATGATCAAATCATTGGATAATCTTAGATTTGATATGCAGGGAGGCTACCCATCAGATTGTGCTATAACAGAAGAATATTATATAATGGCAGATGTTGACCATGATGGTGGACCAAGCCTATCTATTTGGAGGAAAACTATTTTTAATAAAGAAGTAGATGTATTATTAAAAGCATGGGAATTAAAATCCTATGATGAATTCGTAGTACTAAGTGAAGAAGATACTATTGAATTCTTTTTGGAACTAGAGATACCACAAATTTATGACGAGGAGAAATAAATATGGAATACCATCCAGCAAGTAAGAGCTTCCCAATGATGGACGATAAACGGTTTTCAGAACTACTATCAGACATCAAAGAATATGGGCAAAGAGAACCAATAACCACATGTGAGGATATGATCCTTGATGGAAGAAATAGATATAAAGCATGTACTGAGTTAGATATTGAACCTATAACAAATGAATATGAGGGTGATCCTTGGGCATTTGTGTGGAGCTTAAATGGACAACGACGTGATCTTGTAAATGAACAACGATACTTGATATGGAAATTTTGTTCAGAGAATAGTGAGTCTTGGCTTGCAGAAAAACAAGCTATTCAAGACGATGCTAACAAGAAGCGGAGTGATGCTGCAAAGGAAAAGGAAAGAACAGAAACAGGAACTTTTAAACCAGAAAGTGAACAGAGTGTTCACACACTGGAGGCAAGTAAACAACCAGAACGCAAAGCCAAAGCCAAAGCATCAAAGACAAATGCTGGTGCTGTTGCTAGAGGTGATAAGCTGGCAAAAGACAGACCAGACTTAGCAGAGAAAGTACGTATGGGTGAAGTAAAACCAGCCGAAGCCCATAGACGAATGAAAAAAGATGAAGTAGCAGAAAAAGTCAAGGATCTCCCTGATGGAATATATCGTATCTTATATGTAGACCCACCTTGGAAGTATAATGATGCACAAGCAGTCAAAGGCGACTACGGAACAGGCACAGGTGCTACTGGTGGGCACTACCCATCAATGACACTTACTGAACTCAAAGCATTGGATATCCAATCATTAACAGCAGACGATGGTGTTCTTTTTTTATGGGCCACCTGCCCTCTACTTGAAGATGCATTAGAACTCTGTAAAGCATGGGGTTTTAAATATAAAGCCCAATTTGTATGGGATAAAATAAAACATAACATGGGACATTATAACAGCGTTCGCCATGAACTTCTATTAATATGTACAAAAGGGAGTTGCACTCCAGACAATGTAAAATTATACGACTCGGTTCAAAATATTGAAAGAACAAAACATAGTGTTAAACCAGAGGAATTCAGAAATATAATAGACACCCTATATACTAATGGGCCAAGAATAGAACTCTTTTCAAGAGGAACTGCGCCTGAGAATTGGGAGGTATGGGGTAATGAGTCAAACTAATGATTTATACGAATATGGCATACAAACAGAAAACAGTGATATTAGAGCACATGTTTCAGTAGTGAATCAAGAAATATATGTATATCAAACCAAAGATGGTCTTGCAGCAATAGAAAAATATAATCCAAGATGTGTATTAGCAACACAAGGCGGGGTTGATACACCAACAGGAAAAGGATACCTTGTGGAACCAGGATGGATAGAAGGATTACTAATTGCAAAATGGCCTGCATTTGACTGGGGTGTATTTCATAATAACATGAATACAAGCGAGAAAGGAAAAGCAGCAGAAAAATGTGTAGAAGAATTTGCAAACGCAGGATGGTTCCCAATCCAGATGAATATAAATAAAAACGATGATAGAAACTCACAAATAGGAGGAACAGATCTTATCCTTTCTTGTAATAAAAAGATACAAGTAAAGTGTGATTGGGATTGTGGAGAAAAACCCAAAGGAACAGGTAATTTATTCTTACAAATAGCAGAGCGGAATCCATTTAAACATATATAATATAAACCTTCAAATCACAAGGCGATTGGAGTAATAGTATGGATACAAATAACCAGGGTAATGAAATGCAAGAAGAAAAACATTCCTTCAAAATCAAGGGTGTTTGGATGCCAGCGATGGTATTTTTTGATGACGATCTAACAGAAGCAGATAAACGAATATTCAGCATCATATTTTTATTAGATGGAAAAGATGGTTGTTACGCTACCAACAGCTACATAGGCAAAATATTAAAGTACACCAACCGCACAATCTCAACAGGTGTTACCAACTTAATAAATAAGAAATATATCAAACGTGGAACAACAGAATCAACACAATCAAATCGTCAAATGAGGACATTAAAAGTTACACCAAAAGCACACCAACATAGAAGCCCCTTTCTATCCCAGGGTAGAAGCGGGCTTCCTGTTGAGGTAGAAGCGGGCTTCTCACAGATAGATATAAAGGATAAACATGAGATTGAAGAACAATCTAAAGATTGTTTTACTGCATCTGAAGAACGATGCAACGAAAGAGATGATAATTTTATCAATCAAGAGAATAACCTTGAATCACAACTAAGCTCAGCCAAACAAAAATCCATAAAAAAGAAATCCATTGATCCCAACCAAAGTAATGCAGCAACTCTAAGAAATAATACACCACGCAAAACCAAAAAATCAGTTAAGCCAGATTATATATGCCCAAAAACAATACAACCTTACATTGATGTTTGGTCCACAATTACAGGCAGGTGTTACCGTGGTAAAAATACAAATACATATAAACAAGATTGCCAAGCTATCAAACGTATGGTCAGCGGAACATTTTTCAATTCAAAGGATACACCAACTGTTGATAACAAATATGATGGTGAAAAACTTACATTAGATGAATGGCGTGAGACTTTGGAATCCTTTAGCCTTATGCGGAACAATGCTGATTATTTTCCAAAGAATAAAAAGAACATTAAAACATTAACCATCAAATCTTTTCTGTATAATGAAATGTCACCATCTACAATGAAAAGTTATTTCATATCCTGTATTGAAACCAAGCCAAAATTATTATCACCACAACTAAAAGACATAAATCCTGATTATACCAACTATGTGATCCAAGCATGTAAAAGGGTTTTTGATTGGGATCTTAGTAACGGTGATAGAGCAACAGCAATCAAATGCGCCAACAAGTTGTCTAAATTCTTTGTTGATAATAAGCATAGGATCAGTATGTACGATATTCATTACAGATTTACAAACCAACAGGTGGATGAGTTGCTTACAATGCTTGAAAAAAACGAATCTCCTGAATATCCAGCGAAGCAGGTATATCTATATGGAAATCTAACTTACGATAAATTATTACCGGAACATCTTAATAGTGTGGGATCATTAATACAATAGGTCGTGAGAGTTCATGAAAGCAACCATAGTAGTTATCTATGAAAAAAGCATACCATTGGTGTCTTTACAATTACCAGTGATCCTGGTAGAGCTTAGGGGTTTTGAGAAGGGAGGAAATTATGTTACGATGTAGTGAGTGCAAAAAGAATATCATAAAAGACACAAAGTATATGGACTGGTTAAGTTTGTATAATTTCTTAGAATTTCTATTTAATGAGAAATACATTGAAGAAGTCACTTACAGTTCTATGGTGGATAGGTTAATGACCTTTAAAATGTATTGTGAAGATGGGGAATAAAGCCATGAAATTAATAAAAGGAAAAAATGTAAAAATAATACCTACTGAAAAAGATAAAATGAAAGAGTTGTTCGGGGAAAACGCAGGGTATATAACTGAGTTCTTTAATGAAACGGTTGGACGATACAAAGAAGGTGAGATCCTTAATTTTATGATAATTACAGAAGATCATGATGATGATATGGAAATTTTTGGTTTAACACACTCAACAGCAAAACATCTCCGTGGCCTTTTAGGCGATGTTATTACAACTATTAGACGTAAAGAATGGGGTGAAGAAGAAGACGAAGAATAATCTATAACAGAGGTGATCCAATGCAAAAAGTATCTGATGAAGTGTTGTTAACTCAATTCAAAGACGTACTTGATAAAGTTGGAGTAGATATATCTGCAAATAACTATGATCATTTAGAAATTCCACGTCCAGCACGTAGAACAGTAGAAAGGAGATTTGGATCATGGACTGAGGCAAAAGCCAGAGCAGTTGGGGATATTGTTGCAAATAGAACTTACCAAGCGTTGATCGAGCAGAATAAATCTCTGTTAAAAAGAATTGATAAAGAGCGAGATATTACAGGAGCTTTTGTTGATAATTGTTTGGCAGCGATAATCAAAATGAATATCAAACCAACAAAAATTCCGAAGAAAGAAACGAAAACAGAGAATTTAGAAGCACATGGTATGAGAAGTGATGCCCATGTTGGGGAGTATCTTGATGCTGACTCAGTTCAAAAATTAAGTCACTATAATGTTGATATTTATAAACAAAGAGTTCGGCGATGGACTGAAAAGTTAATTAAATTTAGAGAACAAGACAAAAACTCTTTGGGATTGAATAAACTTGTCTTACATCATTTAGGTGATCAGGTTACAGGTGAGGGAATATATCGAGGGCAAGCTTTTTATATTGATTTACATTTGGCAGACCAATTATTTGTAAGTGTTGAGGTAGAGGCAAATGCAATTCTTACTCTTGCGAGTGTGTTCCCAAAAATAGAACTTTTTTGTGTTGTTGGCAACCACGGAAGGCCCGGAAGAGTTGGAGCTAATCACAAAAAGACAAATTTTGATTATTTATTTTATAGGTCACTCAAACAAATTTTGGAGCCACAAAAGAATGTTAGTGTGTATATATCAGAAAGTCCTTCTATGCTTGTTCAGCATGGTAAATATGTGTTCCTATTGAATCATGGGGATGCTTCTAAAGGATGGATGGGTATTCCTTTTTATGGGCTTGAGAGATTGTTTAGAAGACTTCCTGGATTGTATAATATGGTTGTTGACTGTGAACTTGTTGGTCATTTTCATCAACCTGCAAATATTGGGGATTCAAAGGTTTTATTGAACGGATCACTTGTTGGAGGATCAGAATTATCAATTAATCGAATGGGTTTAACTAATCTTCCATCACAAAAGCTTTTCTATTTTGATAAAAACCATGGGATTAATAGAGAGACAAATCTACATCTTGCTGACCCTGTACAACTTGAAGCAGATGAGAATGGAATTTTCACTGCGTGGGTATAAAAATTAAGGTATGGATAAAATTGTACAAATAGCTGATTATCGTAAGCCTAAGTCTGAAGATGGTTGCCCTTATGGGGATAAATGTGATCAACCCCTTGGGGAACCTATTGTTAGAGACTTATGGAATAAAATCAGGCGTGATATGTGTATGGGAGTTACATTTTGGGACTATGAGACAAAACAGCAACTAGTGTCCCCAAAAGATATTCTTGAACACTTCATTTTTCATATTGCGCTACAAATCAGAAGTCCTCTTGATAAAAATGGGGAACCTGTTGTCCTATGTGATGCACGAAAGAAAGGCGAGGAGTGCCCTAGTTGTCAAGAGGTAGAGGGGAAGATTGGTGTATAAAACATTTTGGGAGTGCCTACGTTGTGGCTATAAATGGCACGAAACAACTGAGCAAATTACAGATGCTGTGAATAAGATTCGAGAAGAAGGGTGTTTAAAGTGTAGAGGTACATTTATTGGTGGAACTAATAATGACACATTTAAAATTGATTTAGTAGGGCATGAAGTAGTAAATAACCCATAAATCTTTTAACAAGGAGACAGAACCATGAAAGCGTTAATTATAAGTATCACCCTTAGTATGTTATTGGCGTTGGGAGCTGTGGATGCATATGGCTTGTCAAAAAATGAGATTAAGATTGCTGCAAGACAAGCGAGTGTTCAGCCATCATTCTTCATCCCAATTATAAAAGCCTATTTTGCTACAATACCTGAAGAGAAAGAACAAACCAGAGAAGCGTTGAAGGCAGAAATGGCTGAATTGATGGAAAAGAGAATCAAAGAAGAGATCAAGAAAGCAGCTGATGATGCAAGTGAATCTCGTTATTTAACAACCTTAACTACCATTGAACAATATGGGGTTCGTGGAAAAAGCAGGCAGGAAATAGCTCTTGGTGCAATTGTGCCAGAACACGCAAGGTTTCCTGAAAAAGTTTTAGTTGTTAAAAAAGTTAAAACAGAAAATATCACTGCATGGGAAAAAGAATATGAGAAAGATGTTTTGACCATTTCTGAAACTACAGGGGTTAGTCTTAGTAAAGCAAAAGACATGCTTACAAGTCTACTTGCAGCTGGTTATCAGATCACTAAGGACACAGAAGAACCAGATGCTGAAGTCGTTTTATTACATTTTAGTGGGTGGGATGATGTATATCCTACAACCCTACAGTGGGAAGTTAGAATAGATGGAGGACCAAACCTGATTAGGGGGTATGATCCTAGGGGAATACTAATTGTTCAAACCCTTCCTGAAGATCAGAATGGAGAGATACAAAGGGCGTATGTTAAGGCGGGATTTTTTGATTTAAAAAAGAGATTTAGAGATAAGCCTTATACAGAAATTACCCTTGAACGAGAGAAAAAAGAGCTTGAAGAAAAAATTAAAACACTTGAAAAGAAACTCAAGAAAAAAGAAGAAAAGGAGCCTGTAAAACGAGATATTACAAACGCCACAATGTATGATGTGATGTATGGTTATGTCATTCTTGAAAGATACTATGCTCGAACAGGGGCAAGTGGGGTGTATTTAGGTAATATGAAAGCCAGTAGTGAAATGAGTGGATATAGTTGGGGTAATTATCATGTATTGAATAGTGAATATAAAGGGATAGTTTTGACTAATTCCCATGTTGTTTCTTATATATATGGGCTTGGTATGTATGTGTCAAAAGATAAACAGACTATGTGGATTATCTTACCAGCCCATAGCTATATTAGGTATACACAGAACTCTGATACCTTTGGCTCGCCTGCTCATCTATTGGTAATTGATGGTGTACCTGTGGATAGTTATGATAATGACTGTGCAATTCTTATGACTTCACCTATCCCAGGCTATGAGAAATATGCTGCTAAACTTGGAGATAGTGATCTCGTTGAAGAGGGATTGGAAGTGGTGGCAGTTGGATCTCCTATGATGATACAGAAACAGCTTACAGAGGGAATTATTAGTAATACAAATTATAGTTTGTTAAAATCTCCTCTTGCTGATAGTTGGCTATCTTCTGGTATATCTCGTAGAGCATATGAATGGGTAGCTGCATCTTCCTTTTGGGTAGATACTACTCAAGGGGCTGGAGGTAGTTCTGGATCACCAGTGATAGCGCTGGAAGGTTCTCAGAAAGGGAGGGTTGTGGCCCTGAGAAATATGGGGATTGTTTCACGTCACACCATTGCAAAGCCATTAGCAAAACAAACATTGTCGCCAGCATACTTAACTGAAAAAATAGGTAACGGGCCTCTTAGGATTGTACTACCTGCTAATAAAGATTTGTTATTTCAAGACTTTAGTTATAAAAGCGCTGTTTATAGTGTAGATGCCGAGGAAATTGCAGGCGAAGATGAGACTTTAGAAACTATTTTACAAAGTGGCAGTAAGCAAGATGTGGCGGGTTTGAATGGGTGTGTGCCTATCAATAATATTAAGAGTTTCCTGGCTGAACGTGGATTGGATTTGGAGAAGTTTGGAACTAAAAGGCTCTCTGGTAAATATTGGACAAAATAAATTCCTGTTGGAACTAAGAAAAGAACGGGGTATTGTTGATAAGTCTGCAAAGTTATGGGTAATAGCTACCCTTATATCATTAGGGGTGATTGGTATTGTTGTTCTATCTATAGTTATAACAATGTGAAAGGAGGTAGATATGGATAAAAGACATGTTACATTCAAGAAAATTTCCCAATTCAGAGATGTGATCAGAAATGTTGCTCAGCAAGTGCGATTTCAGGGCTTTGATGAAAATGATGAACCTATCTTAAATCCAAATGCAAAGAAACCAACTATCGCCTTTACAGGAACTTGTAAGCTCCACGGTTCGAATGCATCAATTTGCACAAACAACAATGAAATTTGGTATCAATCAAGAAAAAATATTATCACAGTAGATAAAGATAATTATGGGTTTGCTCATTTCTGTGAAAGTAGGAAAGACTCAATCAATAATCTACTTAAACAAGCGACAGCACGAGTTGATGAGAAAGATTGTATTGTTGTGATATTTGGGGAAATTTGTGGGCAAGGTGTGCAGAAAGGAGTATCTATCTCAGTGTTACCAAGGATGTTCGTTATTTTTGCAATCAAAGTTGTTCCAGAAGAAGGAGCTTCCTATTATATTGATTCTGTAGGATTAAGTGATCCAGATAATTTAATCTACAACATCCAAGATTTTAAAACCTTTGAAGTAGATGTTGATTTTGAATATCCGGGAATCGCGCAGAATAAATTTGTGGAATTAGTTAATGGGGTTGAGCAGGAGTGTCCTGTAGGTAAGGCATTGGGGGTTGTAGAAGGCAATACAATAGGTGAAGGGATTGTGTGGACTGGTAGATATATAAAATTAGAAGTTTTTCAAACCTACGTGTTGGGGAATAGTGTACGTCTATCTGAAGATACATTTCGTTTTTTAAAATCAAAGTTTCCAGAAGGAACACATTATATTTCTTTGTGTATATGTTGTCATGACAATAGTTTATAAGAGTACAAATATTATTAATAACCATGCCTATGTTGGTAAAACAACAGAATCCTTAGCAAAAAGGAAAGGGAAGCATATCTCAGATATGTATAGAGGAGGGCAGTGTGCATTTCATGCGGCACTACGTAAATATGGAGAATGTAATTTCAAGTGGAAAATTTTACAAACTTGCAACGATGGTACTATTGATATGAATATCCAAGAGCAGTATTGGATTTCTTATTTTGATACTTTTAATGATGGGTATAATATGACAGCTGGTGGATTAGGTAAAACAGGTTATGTGCCAACTGAATCCAGTATTGAAAAACATATTAAATCTCTAAGTAAGATAATGGCTAATGGAAAGACTATAGCAAAAAATGCAGCAAGTAAAAGGCGAACAACATTACTTTTAAAAGATCCAAATTCATTTAAAATAATAGGGCAAAAAAGTGGATGCACACAAAAAAGAAATAACAAATTGTATAAAAGAAAACCACCAAATTTTAAATACACAAAAATACTTTTATTTGATTCAAACGGTGTTATTGTTGATTCATTTTTACATTCTCAATTGAATACTTTACATGATAAATATCCAATACGGATGATACAGTGGTGTTTAGATAATAAAAAACCTATGTACACAAATAGAGTGAGTAAACAAGAGCATTTAAATTTTAGGGGTTGGTATGCGTGTTATGAGGATAAACAGTATTGTGATATAAATACGTACTTTAAAAATATTAGATCACAAAAAGTTCATACTTATTATGAGATATATAATAATACAGATCAATTAATTTTGACAATTGAGAACAAACAATTTAAAAAAGTATGTTTAGATTTAGGATTTGAAAAAAATCAATTTGCGTATTCTTATATAAATGGGGGTAAGAAAATAAGGACTGGTCCTCATAAAGGGTTTAGTGCTAAAAAAATAAAGGAGGTCTCTGATGTATTTGCATAGCAATAAATCTCAAAATATAGAAGTAGTTAGTAGTAAAATTAAAAATGAACTTTTTCAAGTAGCTGTATTATTTCAATTAAAAACTAAAGGAAAAAAACATTCTTCATCAAAAACCAAGACTATTGCGCCAGTAGATGTTGAAAAACTCAATTCAATACAAGAATTTATTGCATATGCTGTTACTGAAAACAGGATGGAGCAGGCTATTGTAGAGGTATTTGCGGAGGAAGAACCTACTATTCAGAAAATGGGTGATTTTCTAAGGTGGCTTGTAAAAGATATTGCTGAGGAAGAAGTTGATGTTTTGGAAGAAAATGGGTTGATCGTCAAAGATATTGGTAGATATATAGCTAATAAAGCAAGACCTTGGTTTCAGGCTTTGTTGGATAAACAAGCAGGGCTGTAGAAAGGAGGCACTAAATGGATAACTGGGAAGTGTTAGGAGCAGGTGTATTTATAGGAACCTTCATTGGGATATGGATAGCATGGTTACTATCAATATGGGGTAATAGAAAAAGGAAAAATTAATGTTTAATTATTTATTAAACAAGTTTTTCCGTAGACCAGCTCTTAAAGTATGCCCATTTTGTGGGAGGCCTGCTGTAAGAATGCAATATAAAGGATTGCCTGAAAATAAAGCATTGAAACAACGAGAAGGAGTATTGAAGGGATTGTGGTATGTTGGTTGTCCTGATTATGAACATGGCAATAAATGTGAAATTCATCCTGCAGCCAGCTGGTATAAACGCTTAAAAGACGCTGAAAGAGCATGGAATACAAGGAGTATATAATTAGGAGGAATAATTATGAAAGTATTGTGTTGTAAAGCAACAGAAGAATGTCTTGAATTTTGTTTACACGCAAAACCACACGAACCTGATATCAATAATATGTATGGTAGTTGTACAAAATGGGGTGAGTGTGTTCCAAAAAATTCTGATGAATCAATAAAAGCTCGTTGCACTAAGGTAAAGGAGAATATATGATAAAGAAAACATTGAAAAATCCAGATATTAGAAAGGGCAAACCAAATCTAAAACTGTGCCCAAACCACTACCATTATACAATAAGCAGGGGCAGAACATGGAATTCAGAGATGCGTGGGCAAGCTATACGGGATAACGAGGGCTGGTATAAATAAAGGAGGAATAAAATGGCAGAAGTAGGTGAAATTGAATTTAATACAAAAGAAGCTGTTGTGCTAACACAAGGATGGCCACAACCAAAAACGAAAGAATCCTTGCTAGAAAGTAGCAATTCATTTACCAACAGCAACTCAATCAGGGCCGCTCATAATTTTAAAGTAGAACAAATGAATGAAGAGCTGATGAAGAAAATGGAAGAAGAAAAACTAGGTGTGCTATCAAAACAAGTTGGTGGAAGTCATTACAAACAATACAAAATCCAACCATATGAATTTTTCATAGCGAATCAAACACCTCATCATAAAGCAGCAATTATCCGTAGAATATTAAGGTACGACCATCCAACAGGTAGAGGATTGGAAGATCTACAAAAAATAATGCATGAAGTTGAGATGATTATCCAATTAGAAAATTGGGAAAGTACAGAGGAGTCTGAAATTGGCACACAAGCTAAGGAGAAAACATGTTAGTTCTGCTATTGAAAAAAGAATCCTCACATCTATGATTGTCTCAACACAGTTCAACCAAGAAATCGTTCATCTTTTAAACCTTGACTACTTCACTAATTCATTTATACGGAAAGTAGCAAGGTGGTGTGTGGATTTTTTTCAGAGTTATGAAGTAGCGCCATTCAATCATATTCAAGATATTTTTAATGAGAAACAGGTTGAGTTGCCAGAGGAAGATGCCGATTTAATACAGAAAATACTAATAGATATCTCAACAAAGTATGAATTAGATCAAGGGTTGAATGTTGCATATAGTGTTGATCAGGCACTGAGGTTCTTTAAAAAACGCGAGCTTGAAATAACTAATGGAAATATTAAGATACTATTGGAGAAAGACGATGTAGATGGTGCGGAAGAACAACTTAACCAGTTTACTAAGATATCTAAGGTAACCGCAGGCTGGATTGATCCTTTTAACCCTGAGTATTGTGCTGAGGTTTTCCAGAGTAATAAAGCAATGTTCAAATTTCCTGGACAGCTGGGTACCTTCCTTGGAGGAATGGAAAGGGGGTGGCTAATAGCTTTTGCAGCAGGATTTAAAAAAGGGAAATCTTTTATGTTACAAGAACTTGCCATAGCAGCAATACAGCAAAGGTTAAAAGTTGCTTTTTTCTCGTTAGAGATGTATCGTGCATCATCAAATGAACGTATATACAAAAGATTATTAGGAGCAGGTGCCGATGAGAGTGGTCCAGCAGTTTACCCTTGTTTTGATTGTGCTTGTAAGCAAGATGGCTCTTGTAATAAACCAGAACGAACTAATGGTATCCCTCTTACAACAAATGGAACAAAGCCACCATTTTCTTACAATAGTAAATACACACCCTGTACATACTGTCGAACTGAATGTCCAGAGGATTATCAATTAGCTTGGTGGAAAGAGCTTATCGAACGTCCTGCTTTTAATAAAACTAATGTGCAGAAACACCTTGATGCACTGTCTAAACTATATAGAAATAGTTATCGATTTAAAAACTATCCTCGCTTTTCAGCAAACACTTCTGACATAATCAGAGATCTTGATATCCTTGAACGAACTGATAATTTTGTACCTGACATCATAGTTGTCGACTACGCTGACATTCTTAAAACAGAAGATTCTGGTCCATCAACAGGGGTATCTCAATTAGATGATACATGGAAAAGTTTATCGAAATTAGCAGGAGAACGTCATGCTTTAGTTGTAACCGCTTCTCAGATAACAAGGGCAGGGATGGATAAAAAACAAGTAAAGGTGGGCGATACTGCCCTCTGGGTGGGCAAAACCGCACATCTAGATGTGTTTGGCACTTTGCAACAAACACCAGAAGAGAAAAAAGATGGCATAATGAGAGTGGGTTTAATGGCACATAGGTATGCTGATTTTGATGAAAATAGTAATTGTATGATCTTACAGAAATTAGATTATGGCCAAGTATGTCTTGATTCAGAGATAATGAAGTAAAAAACTGATTATTTTTAAATAAAATACATCTTTTTTCACAGAAGGTGTATTTTTTTGCGTTTTTAGTAGAAAAATGTGCTATAATAGAAAGTAAAAAAAGAAGTTCCTATTTTATAAGAACATTAAATAAAAAATAATTGCACTGAATTGAAAATAAATGAAAAAACGACTAAAAAATATGCTATAATAGAATTAAGAAGTGAGAAAGCCAACAACATTAACACTTCAACATTGAAAGGAGGTAAGATTATGTTAGCATATAGCGAAATTGATG
>Ga0075116_10000753_pt1 | contig 14865 bp, 27 predicted proteins | sample AntAceMetag02UKC_FD_69786 | JGI IMG/M metagenome (GOLD analysis project Ga0075116, IMG submission 69786) | Saline lake microbial communities from Ace Lake, Antarctica- Antarctic Ace Lake Metagenome 02UKC | ecosystem: Environmental > Aquatic > Non-marine Saline and Alkaline > Saline | place...
GCCGATATCGCGCCGCTTGAACGCGAGAATGCGAATCGGCCATTCTATCCTGTCCGCCACCGCATCGAAGCCCTCTCCGACCTTTTCGCACGCATCTTCCAAGACGCGCTCAAGTGCACTCCCCACGTCCATCTCCAGCAGTTCCCAGTGGTCCAGCCCGTAGCAGATATCATCCTGTTTCATCGTAGTGCCCTTCGTGTTATCCCCCGTCGCCGCCCCGCTGCGTGTTTGCCGCCGCCACAGCCCGTTCCCGTACCGGGCGCAATGACCGATTCTGTTCCGTTGAGCATTCGCGCCATGGCAGCTTGTGCGTGATCGCGTGCTCGCCGACCGGGCACGTACACGGCACCGTTGCCCCGTCCTCAGTGTCAATCAGCCCGCCTCCGTAGCACAGCCCGCACCCGTCGCCGTTGACGTTGCCGTGCTGGGCCGCCGACTCGCGCCGCACGTCGTCAATCCAAAAGCAAAGGTTCTCGGGCGTCGCCTGGCTGTTTTTGCCGATCCGTGCCTGCCTGCGTATCGCCGCAATGATCTCCGCTTTCGAGGGGAACCGTCCGCTGCGATAGTGCACCTGCATATCGGCAACCCACGCGGCGGCGTCACTTTTCGCGGCCTCGGGCGGTTTCAGGCGCAGGCTCGCCATGGGGAACGCACGCTTGAGCGCGAAGGGCCATGTTTCGGTTGCGGGTGCGGGTTCGTTCATGGTGCCGCTTTCCCTATTGTGGAATTCGACGGGGATGTGGCGTCAACAAACTGGATGCCCTTAATGGGGTCGCAGTGCATCGTCTTGCGGAAGGCGTCCATGCAATCCCAAACGGCGGACTCGCCCTTCTCCACTGTGTAGCCCTGCCCGTATCGTCGCCAGTATGCGTCGTGTTCTGCCGAGTAGATGCGGACTCGCGGGAACCGCCCAATCAGTTGCGGCCACCGCTTGATTCGCTCAAGCGTCTCTCTGTCTTCGTATCGCCTGTAGTTCGCCTTCATCACGTTATCCCCCCATCGCTGCCAAGCTGCACGGCGCCGCCGCTTGCGTTTTCCCTGTTCTTCGCTATGTCGAGCTTGTCGTACTGGTCACGGATCTTGCGCCCGCTCAGTACGTTGTCGCGCCATCGAAACCCGTCCGAGCCCTCATGCGTCGGCAACCACTCAATCAGCGCGTGCAGTGCCGCTGGTTCGCGCTTGTCCAGGCGCACGGCCTTGTCGATGTCCGCCGACCAGTTCGCAATCGTGCGACGGCGCTTGTCCCGGCGCAGTTCCCGGTAATCGGGCTTCCATGATTCGATGCCAGTGGCGAGTGACGTCGCCAGGTCGGTTGCGACTTGCGACACTCTCTCGTCTACGCCTACGTCCCCGCCTACGTCCCCGTCCCCGTCCCCGTGCGCATGTGCCGGGCGCTTGACGGGCGTTTGACCGTCGGAAGCCGGAAACTTGCTTTCCTTTGCCCGCGTCCGTTGGCTCCAACGCTCCATTTGCAGGTAAATACGACCATCTGCGGCCTTGTATCGCACGAGCAGCCCCTTGTCCTGTAGTGCGGCCAGCCCTATCTCGACCTTGGCCGGCGCGACTTCCCCGAAAGGATAGCAGGCAGACCGGACAAGGCGCTTGTCTCCGTGGTATCGCCCGAAGTCGTCACAAACCGTGATGAGCAGCACGAACAGCCGGAACTCGGTATCCGTGAGATCGTTGATGCGCTCGGAGTCCCGAAGCCCGTCCCTTAGTATTCGATTAGGCATGGTCCGCCCTCGTGCGTACAATGATTCGAATGAGGCGTTTTCGGAAATCCAGCACCCTGTCAACCTGATTGAGCCAATCCGTAATGTCAGCCAACCACCGGCTCGCGGAACGTGCGCCCTTGCTGCTGTTGCATGATCGGCAGGACACACAAAGGTTGTGCGGCGCGTCTTCCCTGTCCTGTATGTGGTCGATAACCAGCGAGTCCCGGCCGTGGTTATTGTCGCCGCCGACGTGGACCCTGCGTCCGCAATACTGGCAGGTGAGCCCGTCTCGCTCAATTACCAATCGTCTCAGCTTGGGATTTGTCATGTCACCACCATAAACAACGGCCCCCGACGTGTTGCACCAAGCACGCCCAGAGGGGGAGCTTGCACGTCGGGGGCCAGATTTGGTCTATGTACGGACTGAACGTAACTTGGTGCATGCTCTTACGCTTACCACTTCCATTTCCCGAGGTCAAGCCTTTTCTCGCCCTTGGTCAAAACGGCAACCCGTCCGCAGCCGTTTCCTGGTGCGAGTTGCCGCCCTCGCCGTCCGCTTGCTCCGGTTCCTGTAGCGGCGGTCGTTGCTCGTCCACATCCAAGGCCAAGGACAAGAACTTATCCCCCACGTTTTGCGACACCCTCACCCATGCCGAGACGCGGTACACCACGCCCGCGACCATGAGCTTGCCCTTGTAGTCGGGCCGCTTCGGGTTGTCGCCCTTGTCGTTTTTGAATATCGCCCCGCTGTTATCACGCTGCTCATACGCCATCGGTCGCCCTCCTGGTTGTGTCGCCGATCCCCTCCACCATCTCGATCCTGCGCCCTATCCATCGAATTACGTTTACGGCCATGCTGTTCCCCAGTGCACGGTAGCGGGGGCCGTCCGGGCATGACTCCGGCAGCTTTCCCCGCCATGCGATTCGCGTGAAATTGTCTTCGAAGCCCTGTAGCCGTTCACTCTCGACGGGAGTCAATCGGCGCACGGTCATGCCAACCTTTGCAACCGCCACCCCGCCAGCCTTCCCCACATCGATCGATGGCGACACTGCGGATGGGTTCATGCTTTGCTGTGCGCTGGCCTTGGACTGGAATGCGACGGCCGGCGCGTGAGCTCCTGCGGCGAGGGGGTGGCATGGGTCGCCCGGTTGTGGGCGCGAGTAGTTCGCCGCACTGGTGACTTGCGTTGTGTCGAATGGTACAGCGTCAAAGGCACCCCCTTGCGGGATCAGGTGCCCCGGCTTCGTGTCCGAGTCGGCCCCCTTCGCATCCCGCTCCTGGAGGCACCAGGCGACGGGCGGCAGGGATGATCCGGCCCGAGTAGGCGTCTTGTCCGTTAAGCCCCCCCCCATGTGTGCGCCGTCGCTTATGGTGCCGCAGGTGGAGGGGATGAGCCCACGCGCCTCCATGCCGGGGTTGTTGTTGTAGACGTTGGTGCGAACAGGCTGGGCGACATTGGGAATCAATGCACCATCGCATTCCGCGTCTGTTCCGAGTCCGCCACCGCCTCTAGTGCGTGCCGCAATGCTTGGGGCAACTCCTTTCCCCGCTTCACGGCTCGGCGGAGAATGCCCCTGCATGCTTTGGCGCTCAGATAGTACCGCTGCGGCACGGTGCCAGTCTCCAAGATATCCGACAACGAACACACGTCGTCGTCGCTGGGGAACGGCACGCTCGTACCCGTCCACTCTGACGTACTGAGCGTCAAGGATTCGGTAGGCCCACCCATACCCGAGTTGCCCCAGCCCTCCGAGGAAGGAGCCAAAGTCCCGCCCTTCTCCACTCGACAGTACGCCGGGGACGTTCTCCCATACCAGCCATGCGGGCCGATATCTTGCAGCAATGGCAAGATAGGTGAGCATGAGGTTGCCACGCGGGTCAGCCAGTCCCGCTCGGAGTCCAGCGACGGAAAAACTCTGGCAGGGGGTTCCGCCGCAAATAAGTCCAATTCCTTCATGGTCGGGCCACTCCTTGAATTTCGTCATGTCGCCGTAGTTCGGCACGTCGGGGTAGTGTTCGCTCAGAACCGCGCAAGGGAATTTCTCTATCTCGGATTGAAAGGCGCATTCCCACCCAAGCGGACGCCATGCCGCCTCTGGTGCGCCTATGCCGCTGCATACTGTTGCGAATGTCAACATCACCCCTGTCCCGTCCCTGTTCACCCTGCCGCGTTTGCGTCTAGTGTTGCTGGGCGTTCGGTGCTGATTGCGTTCGGTCGTGTTGTCGCGCACATCTGCCAGTTAATCAGTGGGCGGCAATTTGCGCATCTATCTCGGCATCAGGGCAACGCCCGCGCCAGTCAATGTCCCCGTTCCAGTTGTACTTCAGGAAATACAGCAGGTCACGGGTGTCTACCGTAATCATCCCGCAGTTGGCGCGGGTCAGAGTGTCGCATGTCGCACCGGGCGTTCCCCGGTCAAACAGCGAGAACCGCGTGTGCCGTTCATTGCTCTCTGTGCATACCAGTTTGTAGTTCATCGTTTTCCTCCGTTTCATTGACAACAAAAAGTTGGCCGGCTACCTTCGTTCCGCTATCGCTCCACTCGGAGCGTCAACTTCGGCGTTCGCATCCACCACCCCCATGCGCGAAGCCGCACGCCCCAGCAAAACCGCGTCGGCCTCGTCTGCGTAGAACTCAATCACCGTCGCCTCCTGCCCTGTTTCCTCCGCGTACTCAAACCGGAGCCCGTCCGAAAGCGAATCACCTTCGCGGCCCAGGGCGCTCATGGTCTCTCCCATTCTGGTATCACGCCAGCAACCGTGTTGCGTAATGCCTTCATTCGATCCGCTCCGATGACCATGAGTGTCTGTTCTGGGTAATACTTGCGGAACCGGCCGATTGTTGTCTTGCTCCTCGCGTCCATCCATCCCTTGACTTCGTGATATTCTGTCCTCCCACATGGAAGCGTTACGCGGAAATCGGGAAGATAACTGCGGACTCCGCGCTTGATCTGTTCAAACCAGAATGTTTCCGGCTCATGCTCCCATTCCTTGATCTCGCCAATACCCTTCAGAAACTCTAGGTATCTCCCGTAGTTGGCCTCCCACCGTGAGCGGAAGAATATCTTTCGCCCACCAACGGTTCGCCAGCCCGCTTTCCATGATCCGCGTGAGTGGTTTCCCGACCGATTACCGTACTTCTCAAACTTGGTTTTCAGGGCTCTGTCGGCGCGGTCTCGTTTCTGGTCTTCGGTCTGTGATGCGTGCCATCTATTTGAGGTTGTCCGCAACCCGTCTTTTGTCTCTTGCGCGTGGTGCTTGTTTAGCATTCCTTTCGGATGCCCGTGTTCTGCGAGTTGTCTTTTTGATTTCCTCGATGATGCCTCTCGGTGCTCTGGGGTTCGCGTGCTCTCTACGTATTCTTCCCAACTCTGCACGGGTTCACGCGCCGCTGTGACCGCGTTCTTTTTTCGCGTGATGACCGTCAGGCCAAGCCCTCGTGCCTTTCTGCTAACGTTTGCTTTGCCCCTTTTGAGGAGTGCGGAAAGTTCGGACAGACCAAACCCCTCTTTGTGTTCGTGTGTTGCGTACCACTTCCGCAACACGTTGATCTCTTCGTCTGACCATTTTGGGCGCGGGCATTCATACCCAGCCTTGTTGAGCCGGTTCAACACCGTTTGACCGTTCAAGCCAACCATCTTGCCCACCTTGTGTACGCTTCCTTCCGAGAGGTACATCTTCCACAGGTGCGCTGGGTTGTTGGCGTCTATGCGCGGCGGTTTCATCTGTGTGTCCTTGGCAAGCGCATGGTCAACAGCAGCCTTGAGTGGTCCTGGCTTGAGTCGTTCATAGTCGATTCTCGGGGCGCGGGTCATGGTGATTACCTGCGTCCATCCTCGCTCCGTAGCTTGACCAGCGCCGCCTTGAGCGGTCCCGGCTCCGGCCTTCTGCTGGACATGCGGATTACCAGCTTTATCGCCGTCGATCTGTCGATTCTCATGTTGCGCGTTTCGGCCACATGCCGCATGAAATCTTCGATCTTGTTAACGTCAGCATCAAACAGCGATATGCTGACCTTGTGACACTTCGGCTTGATCCGATAGCCGTGCGACAACCAAGACGGCTCGCCATGTGGACCGATATCCGCCCATCGCCCATGAGTCCGCACTTGAATCTGTTTGCCGTCGAGCCACGCCTGCATTACCGCCACTCGCTCTTTTGTGGTCATGCCCTAACCCTCCCCCGTTCGCCGGTACACGCCCCATGTCTCTTCGCACTCAGGCCCAGGACACACCGCGCTCTCAAGCAAACGCAGCTCCACGCACAACGCCAGCACGCGCTCCACTACCGCACTCGGGTCCATGCCTGCACCTGCGGCTACCTCTGACACCTTTGCGGCAACGGCTTCGTTTTCGATTGCGTAGGTGGTGGTCATTTGGCGAGTCCACGCAGCAGTTGTGCCGCCGCCACCACTTGCGCCAACGTGGTCAAAGACTCGATGATTGACTCTAGCGCCTCTGCCTGGTCTTCGCAGTCACACGATGAAACCGCGCACCCGTCAAATCTGTGCTTGGCGGCCTCCTTGCGTAAGTCTGCCTGCACTCGAATTACCAGTTGCTTTTGCTTTCCAATGTCCATAGTGGCCCCTTATTCCGAGTCGTTTCCGATTACGTAGGTGGTCACTGGGCAATCGTCCCGACCTCGACGAGCGACCGGAACGCTTGCTGCACGCACTGCTCGCCATAGTCGTCGCGCCAAAATCCATTGACCTTACTCATGGCCTCCTCCTGCGGTGGATTTGTGCCCGTCGTCGGTCTTCGGTGCCTCTGCGTCGTCAACCGCCTGAGTGCCCATGCGAGCGCGTAGCTTGTCGAGAGCGGAACGCCACGTCGGCTCTTTGTGCCACCCGAAGGAGTGGACATATACCGAACAGTCACAAGTGGTTTTGCCCCGACTCGCGGAACCGTCCTCGCTCAATTCGTATGAAATCGACCTGTATTCCCCATTTGCAATGCTTGCCAACTCGGCTCTGGCTTCTGCGAATTTCATTTGTTCTCCTTGCTATCTGCGCTGCCTCAATCCTCATTCAGTGTTTCCGGCTTCCCGCGTTTCGCCTTCGCCGCCCTAGCCTCTTGGGTGCAATCCGGGCACAGCCCCTTCGAGTCCAGTTCGTCAGCATCCCAAGGGTCTCCGCACTCTGCACAATTCCCGATCTTCACCCGTGGCATTCTCTCGCCCTCCACTTGTACGGCCCACTTTGGCAGGCCAGATTACATCGACAGATCGTCTCCACTGAACAGGTCAACCTCCTTCACCCGTGTCGGACCAATCTCCAAAAGGAATTGAGAGGGGCCGTCTTCGGGAAGGATTGCGGGGGGTTGCACAAGGTACAGGGTGCGCTCCGCTCGAGTCAGGGCGACGTAGAACAGGCACCGCTCTTCCTCAAGGTTGCCTTCGCGGACGCTTCGGGGGGAGGGGAAGGTCTTCGCATTCATGCCGGTGATGAACACCACGGGGGATTCAAGGCCCTTGCTCGCGTGGATCGTCATAAGGCGCACCAGGTCCGTATCGTCAGCCGCCCGGTCTTGCATCCCCATCATGCCGATGTACTGCACGAGATCCGCCAGAGTCTCGAAGCCCTCGTGGGCCTGTATCGCGGCGAGCAGGGCAAAGGCCATGGCCCAGTCAGCGTCCTTGCTCTTCGAGGTGAGGTATGTCCAGAGGGACGGTACATCCTTCGGGATTGGCTTGCCCCACGCCTCCAGCAGCCCACAGCGCCCCGCCACGGCCGCTTTGCGCACTTCGAGGATGTCGGCAGTACCCAAACCCTCCACAGCGGAGATCCGAAGCCACGCATTCCGGTCCAGCGGGTTCACCATGAGGCGCAGGTACGACTTGACCACGGTGAATTCCGCGCTCTTGCACACGTCTTGGCTGGCGCCGATACGGACGTGGGGGACTCCAGCCGCGGTCAGCACGACGGATAGCTCACGAAGTGTCACGTTCTTCCGGGCCAGTACCATCATGTCCCCGGGTGCCGTGCCGCGCTTCATTTCCTCGATTATCATATCTGCGACGTGTTCATGCTCCACGTTCTTGACCACCTCGAGGGATCCGTCGTTGTTCGCTATCGCCTCAATGGCATGGTCGAGCTGTGTCTGCTCCTGGTGGGACATAAGGGCGTTGGCCGGCTCCGCGATTGTGACTCCGAAGCGGTAGGAGTAGGGGAGGTGGACAACCTCGGCGGTTTCCCCGTACTGGACGAAGAGGTCCGGGTCAGCCATGCGCCAGCGGTAGATGGCCTGCCGATGGTCCCCGACCACGAAGAGGGTCTCCGGCTGAATCGCTTCGATCATGCGCCACTGATTCGGTGAGCTGTCCTGCATCTCGTCTGCTATGACGTGGCGGTACCGCTTGCGCACCAGTGGGCCGAGAACCGGATCCTGCATGATGGACAACGCTTCGAGGATGAGGCCGCCATAGGAGAGGCAGTTCTGAGCCCGGAGCCGGTCAGTCAGGGATTTCCATGCAATGTCGAAGTCTGCCACACACTTCGGGTCCATGGTGGAGACCACACCCCCGACAATCTCGGCCTTGTACTGCTCCCACGCCTTCTTGGGGTACTTCTTGGCGAGACCAAGGCTGGACAGTACGGCCTCTTCGTCAAGGGCGAGCTCGCTGTCGTCGTAAATGCTCATCCAGGAACCCTGCCAGCCGCGGGATACCCCGAATTCCTTGATGATCCGCAGGGCGAACCCGTGGAAGGTGCAGATAGCCGCCATACCCGCGTCGTCCCCGATGCGCTCACGCATCTCTCGTGAGGCGAGACGGGTGAATGTGAGCAGGAGGACTTCTGACGGGAGGATGCCCCGGTTGCAGACCATCTCTCTGTAACGCTCTGCCACGGTCTGTGTCTTGCCGGAGCCCGGGCAGGCGGCTACGAGGATGCGGGGGGCTGTTGCCTTGACCGCTGCGAGTTGGTGTTTGTCGAGGTTCATAATGGCCGACCGTCAGTCCTGGGTGTTCGACATGCGGAGAATCAGCGAACGGTCTTCATTGGCACTGGACAGATCATGCAAAGCCGCGTAGTGCATCGACTGCTTAACCCATCCACCCCGGCAGTCGTAAAACGACCCACGGAACATCTTGGCCTCAATCTCTCCCTCGCCAAACGTCCGCATGGCGTCCTTCTCGAAGTCGCTTTCCGGCGTGATAACCAGTTGAACCGTTCCGTCCTCGATGTAGATTGCCGTCTTCAATCTCCCGCTCCTTTCGTTTCTCGCCGATCGCGTTCATCCATGGCGTTCGCAATGCGGGTCACTTGGCCGAGGATGTCGTAAAGGACGAAGCACATTACAATCAGCACTGCGGCCACCATCACAACACCACCCAACAAATGAACCCGCACACCAGCCACGAGAAGATGGTCATGCCCACCCACAACCGCCGTTGCACCACAAGCTCGTCTATCTGGTCGTGCAGGGCGTACCGCTCGTCTGCCGGATTCTCTTTCTCGTTCTCAGGCATGGGGACTCCTTGAATACGGGTTGTTGCTCGGAGTGTCGGCCTTGTGGCACAGCATCGCGTAGCCATACGCCAGTACCGGGGGATACAGCATGCCCGCCAGTCGGCTTGCAGCGCCGAGCAGTGACCACCACCCGCCAGTCTGCCAGACCTGCTCTGATACCTCCCACCCGGCCCGGTGGAGCAGGGACCGCATGTCGCCAACACTCCACGAGTACAGGTGTCCCATCGTGGGGCCTCGCTTGCGCTGACCCTCGGACATTCTGCGGTACACAGGGCAATCGGGGTTGCCGTTAATGACAACCAGATTGTCGGCAACTTCACGGAGATCCCGCAGTACGCGGAGGGGATGCCCGAGGTGGTCGAGCGTGTGGGCCATCCACGCCACATCGCCGTACAGATACCTGCTCGACAAGTTCTCCGCGTCAAGGTTTATCGTAAATTCTGCGAAAGCATGGCAGTTTGCGCAAAGATGGGGCGCGTTGTCCGCGTTGCCGACTCCCCCGATGTCTATGACCCATTTCCCCGTGCACCACTTCCGTATCAGTTCCGGCTGGCTGTAGACCCTCATGCACCACCCTCCTACTGAAACGTCACCCCTAGAGCCGCATACAAGAGCCCTACACCCATTGGAAGCAGGACCACTCCGACATAGACCACAAGGCCGACGGTCTCTTCTGCGCTCATTCCGTTGCGCTTACGCATCCTCCACCCCGCCCATGCCACGAGCAGGAAGCCGCCAACCATGACGACGACGGGCACGCACAGAGGGCAATTCGATAGGCACCCGTTCCGCACTTGGCCGATCCCGGCGAGTCGGTCGTCACGCCACATCCCGACCATTGCTTCCGGCATGGCACGCTGAGTTTGGGCATTCACGGCGACGTTCTGGTCCTGTGAATTGATTACCGCACCCGGCCTCAAGAGAGGGCTGAATACGAGCAGGGCGAATAGAACGAGTGCGCCAAGGGCTATGCAGACATTCCTCATGCCGCCTCACCGTTCTCGTCCTCAACCGCACCAAGGTCCACATGCGTCCACCCTTCCGGTACGCTCTCAGGGGGAAGCCACCGGAAGACGGCTACCTGTGACGCTACGGCGCCAAGGAGGTCCAGGGTTGCCGTGGTGTTGCGCTGGTCGATCTCCGCGGCTTCGATGATGTGCAGGCTATCCGGGGCGATGACGTGCGCCACGGCGTTGTCGAACATGCACCGCTCACCACCCGACAGCGTGGCTCTGGACACTGACGGGCCGTTGTGCTTCTTCCAGTACAGCGTCACGTCCTTACCGTCGTCCACGAGTTCGATGGTGCCTTCCGTCAGTACGGCTTTGCTGCGCAGCGCCACCTCATCCCCAACGGCCTGAAGCATGGCGCTCATCGTCTGCGTCGCCTCGGCCAGTTCCTCGTTGGCCGTAATCAGCTTTTGGGCTACATCGTCGCCAGCGATACGCGACTTCTCGATCTCCGTGGCTACGGCTGCCGCTTCGACGGCCTGCAGGATCTGCTCTTCCGTTTCGGTGATCCGCGTCTCCACACCCGCGAGGGTCGCCCGGCTCTGCTCAGACGGGCCAGCTCCTACGGAGTCGATCTCCGCCTTGGCCTTGGACGCGCCGTCAAGGTTCGCCCGTGCCGTGTCCAGTTGCGATGTTACGGAGGCCAGCGTCTTCTCGTTGGCCACGAGGAAGAGCCGCAAGGATTGAGTCGTGGCCTTCCATTCGGCCATTTGTGCCGCCAGTGCCTCGGCTTGTGTCGCATCCGGAACCAGGGCAGACAGCTTCTCGATGATCTGCTCGTGAAGCACGGAGGTTGGATCACTGCCGCCCTCTTTCGTCTCGTCACAGAGAAGGGATACCACCTCTCCGATGACGTGGGCCGCACGTCCACTCAAAGCCTCGGCCGGCCGTCGCGCCTCATGCGCCGTTGACTCGGCGTCTAGGCTGGATATCTCTACCTCGCGGTCCACCTGCTCTTTGAGAAGGTCTCCGAGCTTCTTCCTGTTGTCGCCCTCGCCCTGGATAAGCGTTTGGTACAGGTTCCGCTTGATGTCGTTCTGCTCGCCATCCCGTATCTCGGCCATGAGCTTCTCGCGCAGCCCCTTGGCCTCCGCCAGTTGCGCCTTCAGCATCTCCACGCTTCCGACCCCGGCATCCCGCTCGGCCATCTGCGCGGTCAACCTGGCTATCGCCTTCTCGCAGGATCGGGCTTCCGCCTGCAAGTCGTTCTTGCGCGTCCGGGCCTCCTGCTCCCGCTGTGACACATTGTCCCACTCGTCGGCATCTCCGAGTATGTCTAGGAGGTGACGGCGCAACTCTGCGGACGACAGGCTCCAGAGCTCCGACATATCCACCACGATGGGCTCATTGCCGAAGAGCACGTCGAGGGCTGCCGATGCTGCGCTGGCCGTGATCCACTTGCCGTTGTCGATGCGGACCCGCTCCTGTACCGTCTTGCCCCGGGTGAGCCGTCTGGCGACCTTGTGGTCTCCAATGCCCATCTCTCCCTCCATGGACCCGTTCTCCGCGTTAAGAATGGCGTCACGCGGCCCCTGAGCCGACAGGTGCCCGTTGACCACCCACTCTGCGGCATGGGCATAGGTGCTCTTCCCCGCGCCGTTCGGCCCGGTCACGATGGTCTTGTCGGACAATGCCAGTGTCCCGGTGATCCCCCGGAAGCCCGTCACGGAAATATGACCGATATTCATAATGTGTTTCCCCGTTCTCGCTTTACGCCGCTTCCAGCATCTTGACGATCTTGCGCAACATGGCCGTGTCCGCCGTGTGCACCTTGGTCTTCTCCACCCCGACCTCCCTTAGAATCTGCACATATGCGCCGGGCTTGGCCTTTCCCGCCTCCAGGACGGCCCCCAGCGCCTTCGCGTGGTCTTCCGCCGATATCTCCTTGGCCTTTTCCTCGTTGTCTTCTATGGGCAGGACCTCGCTCTCCTCAATGGGCTCGGCGCCATCCTCGGCTTCGGCGGCGGGATCCTTTGCGGCGGCTTCGTCTTCTGCCGTGATTGCCTCTACGTCGATCACGCTGTCATCGACTTCTGCGGCACTGGCGGTCAGCATCGCGGGCACGTCCACCTTCCAGACCGACCCGTCAATCCGAAGCGGGCCTTCCGGGGTGTACCAGCATGTACAGTCCACCACTTCGTGCCTTGAAAGATTGCCCTCATTCGGGACTACGATGATGGGGTGGGCCTTCTGCGCATTCCGGTCTGCCATGGTCTGCGCCTTGCGGACGGCAAACTCTTCCGTTCGCATCTCGTCGATGACCCACTTGATGACCTCCGGCTTTGACGTGTCGAAAACAACGTCCAGGCGGTCATTCACGGGGTAGCGGACCCATGACGGCCCCTCTGTGTCGAGGCCGTTGGGCCACAGCTTGCAGAGCCGGGGGTGCTCCTTGGCCTTGCAGGCGTAATCCTGCACGATCTTCTTCTGCGCGTTGTAGACGATTGTGCGCGTGGTCAGGAACAGGAGGCCGAGGTCCGTATAGGCGGCGCACATCGCCCTGCAGTACAGGTCCCCGGTGTCGGGGTCCGTGGAGCCATTCGGAAGTTCCCGGTTCCCGATGACTACGCTACGATCCGGCACGGTCAGCCCCCCAACCCGGGCGCACAGACGACCGTACCCCTTGGCCGCTACGATGATCCCCATGCGTGACCGGGTATCCGTCAGCGTCTTGTCGTCAACCGACAGCTCGCACTGCGTGATGACTTGTTTCGCCGCCCCGGTTTTGCCCGTGACCACCAGCGCCTTGCGCTTATCGATCGCTACTACTGTCCTGCATCTCATTGCTTTTCAATCCCCCTTTGTGGTTCTCGACAATTACAATGCGAGTCGCTCCAACATGCTCTCGTACCCGCCCGTCATGCGCTGCAGTTGGCGCACGCCGACCCTGATGTCGGATGCAAGTGTTGTCAGGGATTCTTCGGGCTGCTGTCCCTCGTTTTTTCCGTCTGGCGGGGACGTCTCGTCGCGCAGCACACTCTGCAACCGTTCGCACAGTTCGCTTTGCAGTTCACCTGCCCGGGCAAGTTCTTTCGACATGCGCCCCATCTGGTCCGATACTTCCGACGCCCTGCCCGCGTTCTTTTCGTCGCTCATCATTCGCCTCCTTGTGCTTTCAGTGTTCCCGTTCTCATTGACGACCTCTTCCGTTCACACCCGCGCCAGGGCAATCATGGTGTTGCTCTTGTCGGGGATCACCTCTACCTCTCGCCCGTGGCGGCGGCACTCATCGGCCATCTTGGCGCACCACGTCGCGCTGTCCACATCCCCGAACTGGCTCTCGATCCTCCGCTGCTCCGGCTTCGGCTGCGTACACGACGGACTGTGTTCCTCGCCAGCCAGCATCCCGCATTCCGGGCAGAGGTCCACCAGCTCGGACGCCGCTCCGGTGGGCAGCATCCACTTCGTGAATCGCCTCTTCTCCAAATCCGCCCTTCGATCTCTCCTGTTCAGTCTACTCATCGCGGTCCCCCGTCTGTGTTATCGTCACCATTCCGCTGCTCAGTGCGACCGCATCGACAATCACCGTGAAGCGGCACTGCGTCATTCCGGCAGGAGCCCAGAATACCGAGGTCTGCTCTCCGCCGATTCCACCGTAGTCGGCAACGACGACCAAAGCCTCGCGCCCCTCCGACGTGTCTCCGCCTCCATGGATGCACCACCCGTTGTCGAACAGGGCGGGGGCACGCTGGATAAAGAACACTCCGAGAAGCAGGACCAGGATCACCCCAAGATGTTGCGCCTGTGAAATCTGTCTGTTCATGCTCATCCCTCAATCGTTAGCCGTCACACACCCGCCGTACTTCCGACAGTTCAAGGAACCGCGCTGCATCGGCTTCGTCATGCGAAACGAAATCCGCCGTACACCCGCGGGGCACCATCTCTGCATCCACCTCCCACTCCCTTTCCATGTCGGCTATTTCTCTTCGCAGCAGGTCGCTCTTGTCCTTTGTGAGATAGCCGTTGAGGAAAGGTCTGCTCGGGAATTTCATGCGACGACCTCCTCCGGGTTGCGCAGTTGATCCTTGAGGAAACGGATGTAACGGCGGTGTTCGGTGCGTTCCGAGAGAAGGAAAGACACACCCTCCGTGAGCGAGCAGTTTTGTGTGGCGCCTCGGGTTGCTTTGTCGATCTTGCGCTGCGCACTACGAGACTGCCGCTCTGTCTCCGCCAGACGCTCCACGGCCTTGTGTGTTGGGTAGCCGATGGCCACAAGCGCCGTTTTCACATCGCGCTTGGCGGCATTCTGGTCCGACCTCCATGCGGCCACATACTCGTCCAGGTCTGCCCACCGCACCGAAACCCGTCGAGACCCGAACCAGTCAAACCACACAATGCAAGCTGTCTGGATCTTGACGTTGGGGTCTTTCACGCGATCAACGGCACGCCTCCACTCAGCGCCAGTCATCAGACGTGCGGTCGCCGACCACGCCGCATCGGTCGCCACCAGCGTTTTGTGGGCGGCCGCTGACCGGGTAGCATCTATCGCCGCCAGCGTTTTGTGGGCGGCATCGGAAACTTTCCTTGTTGCGAGAAGAAGGGTGTACGCAGCATCCTTGGAACCCGCAGAGCGTTTTGCTTTAACCTTGTCCATCATTCACCACCCTCTCGCACGCCTCCACGTCAACGCTGGTCGGTACGCGGTCAACGTGCATGTCGTCGCCGTGCGGG
>Ga0075116_10000755_pt1 | contig 14841 bp, 27 predicted proteins | sample AntAceMetag02UKC_FD_69786 | JGI IMG/M metagenome (GOLD analysis project Ga0075116, IMG submission 69786) | Saline lake microbial communities from Ace Lake, Antarctica- Antarctic Ace Lake Metagenome 02UKC | ecosystem: Environmental > Aquatic > Non-marine Saline and Alkaline > Saline | place...
GTCGCTCAATCCGCCGTTCACGTTGAACCCGCCAGTAAAGACTGGGGCAGCGGCCATAGTAACGGTCGCGCCCGACTGCACGTCTAGCGTGCCGCCCGATTGCACTTCCACCTCGCCACCACTAGCGATGACCTGTTTGTCGCCGCCGTTTGTGAGATATACCGCCGCGTCAGAGACGGGCAGTGGCACCTCTTCGTTTGCTACAGGGCCAGCACAAGCCGCAATCATCGCCAGGATTAGCGCGACTGTGACAAGCAGGCCAATTCGTTTCTTCATGTTGTCTCCTTATAAGGGGGCGAAAGCCCCCTTATTCGTTCTAGCCTGCGTAAACCAGGTTCGATGCTGTTGGCAGCACCGTCGTTGTCTGTGTCACTGGCTGCGAGTTTGCTTGCAGGAACCAGATAATCTCGCCATAGCTGCCGTTAGTCACGTCAGCAACCACGCATGACAAGAAGTGATGGTCAAGAGCGAGCTTGCGCACCTCGACGGTGAACAGCACACACTCGTCATCATCATCTGCCGCTACTTCTTTGGTGCAATAAGTGGCGTCAATCACGTCAAGCGTTCCGCTGATAGAGTCTGCGGCCTTGACGGTCAAAGACGGAGTATCACCCCCGTTAATAGCGCCCATATGCACAAAGCAATAAGCGTATTCATAGGCCGATACATCTACGAAGCTGCCACTTGCCGGATAATCCGCGGCGGACAGGGCGTCCTCTGGAGAGGTCTGCCCTAGTACGACCTTATGTTTCCGACCGAAAAGCTGTGTCATTTCAATTATCTCCTATGCCGAAGTCTTCTGTACGGCGAGCTTCCAGGGCTCCATCACTCGGCCACCGACGCGGCGGCGGATCTGGAACTCGACCTTATTGATGCCGGTATTCGAGTCGTTGTATCGCTGAATGGCCAGGCCGGTACGTTCTACAATCCAGTACCCCGACAGGTTGCCATAGATCAGCGGATACGTGCCCGCGCTCACGTCGGGCATACTCTCTGACTCTCGCCAGATGCTCTTCATAAACGGCTCGCCAACCTCGACGTACTCAAAGTAGGGTCGGCTGATGCCGTCAAGCAGCACCTCAATGTCGCCGCCGGTGTCAGAGTTGCCGATCCAGCTACCATTTTGCCCGCGATACTGAGACGCTACGCCGCGCCGCAGGCTCTTGAGCCCCGACATGGTCAAGTTGTCCGCATGGCCCGTATTAACCTCGGACAAGCTGTCGGCGTTGGTCGATCCAGGCAGGATACCGCGCGGCTTGTTGGCGCCGTCGCCGGTAATGAAAGCCACGTCTTCGTCCATAGCCATCGTGGTTGCCACAAGATCGACAAACACTTGCGCCAGGTTCTGGGCGTCCTCTAGCAAGGACACAGACCAGGGCACCTTGTAGGTATACAGATCGACGGGCACTGTCTCAAGCCCGACCTCAAAGTTGTCCTCAGTTGAGTCTTCTGTCTCGCCACCCCAGAGGCCGCGCATCGCCGAGCGATACTGGTCGCCGCCGCCGGTGATCTTCAAGAAGTCCATAGACTTAGAGACGGTCTGAATGACCAAAGCGCCGCCACCACGCACAGCGGTCAAGCCTGGAAGACGCATGATGATCTGAGAGCCGTACTGTGAAGGCACAGCATAGCCACCCAGAACGTCGTTGCCCTCGACCATCGTAGACTTGATCTCTTTGACAGAGAATCCGTTGCGCAGCATGTCGCTAACTGTGGATGGCCCCCACGTTTGATGGCCATAGCCTGGCGTTGTCTTGCCATAACGCATATAGCGCGTAAAGGCGCGCTGCTCTTCATACGCCTGCTGACGATAGTCCTTGCCGTACAGCTCTTTGAGCACCGTCGCAGTCGTGCCGTCCAGGTCGCCACTAAAACGCAGGGCATTGACGGCCTCTCGCAAGGCGTCGGCGCCTGTGTCTTTCGTCTCAAACTGGTCGCCCGTCTGTTCGGGAATAGGCACGTCGAACTTTTTCACTGGAGGCGCAGGTTGCATACCGGCGACTCTCTCAAGGCCAGCGAGCGCCTTTGTGTATGTCTCAGCTTCGGCGGCGAACTGGTCGCCCTCTTCGATGTTGCCCTCTTCGTAGGCTTTCTCAGCGTTGGCCAATGCCAGCGCCAGTTTCTCTTTCAGATTCATTGTGTCTCCTACAGTAGTTCTGCGCGGATGCGCAATAGTCGTAGCTTGCCCAATCGTTGCTCAATCACCTTTTGCTGCGCGTCCTCCGCGCCTTGTTGCTCTGGCAACTGCAACCCGAGGGCTCTATACGCCGTTCGTATTTCTGTCGCTGGGCGGTCGATCATGCGCCACTCAGCGGGCGTCACTGTATAAGTGCTCTCGTATACCGGCCATTCCAGAATCTCGCCGTCAGAGGCGAATCGCGCGCCGCCTGGAATAGCACCACTTGAGGCGCGTAGCGTGCCAGTACGTACCAGGTCGGCAATCCACGCCTCGTATTGCTCAGCTTTTGATAGCTGTTCTTGCAACCAATCATCATCGCCGTCGCCTTGCACAAGGGCGCCTTTGATGTCTAGGCTAGTCTCGATCCACCAGCCCACACTGTCGCGCTCCATAACGTCCGTCTTGCCGATCACCGCCGCGCCTAGCCCAGCGTCATAGCCGTGATGGTATAGTGCTGGCATAGCGCCGATGGCCTTGTAGACTGAATCAACGGCCTTTGTCTCTAGCGTGAACCACGTCCCTTCCAGGTCTTTATGCCGATTGTCTCCAAACAGCATCAGATAGACGCCCAGCCGCTTGCCGCCCAGCGCCTTGACGCATAGCTCTGGCGCGATAGGTTCCGGCGCGCCCTGATCTTCTTGCTGTGTTTCGTTTGTGTCCATGTTCACCTCTATGGCGTATTCCATATGCGTCCTATCACGGTGTCAATCATCTTGATAACGCGCTCGCTCACTTTGTCTAGCGTCTGCCGATCTGTGCGCCAGCCCCGCGCCTTGTGGAATCGCGCTTGAGTATCGGCGCCCTGCACGTACCGCGCATAGCTGGCCCTAGTGCCCACAGCCGCCCATGTCTTGCCGCTCGATGTAGTCCATGATCTGCCTAGTGTCTGCGATGTTTTGCGCCCGCCGACAGAGCCGTCTTTGCGCACCCACTTCGGGCCATAGCCTCGCTGGTACCAACTGTTCGGCCCGTCGCTACTCCATGATTTGGGCAGGTTGGCGGCGGTGCTCTCTGGATAACGTGCTATGTCGTGGTGCATCATAACCGCGCCCGCACGGAATACGCCCTTTAGATATGCGCCGCCCGCAATTGTGCCTAGCGCGCGCTGTGCTGATTTGATGCCCTTGATCTCAATGACTATGCCTGCCATTGGTGAGTCTCCCAGCAACGACAATTCTTGACAACCACCCCTGATGCGATGTATAATGAATACAAATCACACTGGAGGTCATAAACATGTCCCGCAAAATCGAAATACCTAATCTTGACGATCTGCTCAGGCGTTACGTGGCTGGCAAACCGGAACAGAAACTGGCTCGCGAGGCGGGTGTCAATCGCTGGACTTTCCGCCGACGACTCATAGCGGCCAATATCAAGCCCCGCAACGTGTCCGACAGTATGTACATTCGTTGGGCCAACGCGAGCGCCGACGATAGGACTAGGATGCTCGATAACGGGCCCGCCGCCACCAGAGGCCGCACTGTCTCGACCAGCGAAAAACATAGACGTGCGCTCGGAAAAGAACGATCCTGTAGCCATACTTCCCCGACCGAAAACGTGTTGGCTATCGACATGCGCGCTATGGGGTTCAGTGTCATTCAGCAAAAGGCTGTTGGAATATACAATGTCGATGTCGCCCTTGACATTAGCTCCGTCGCTGTGGAGGTCTTTGGCGGCGGCTGGCATTCTTGCGGCCACCATGCCAAACGATTCTTTGAGCGTACTGTATACCTGCTCGATCATGGCTGGCATGTGGTCATTATCTGGGTCGATAGCCGCCGCTATCCCCTCGGGCGCGGCGCTGTACAATACCTTGTCTCGTTCTGTCAGGAATTGAGCCGCAATCCATCCTCGCTCCGTCAATATCGGATGATTCTCGGTAACGGTAAGGATGCGCCCGTTTGCAAGTCTCACTTCAATCGCCCGGCCGACATAGAACGACTTTGCTGCCGCAACAACGCCGCCGGGGGTTATAACTTTGTTTCCAGGTAGAATGCAATTTACGTGAGCTGGTATCTCATCAACCGTCCAGCCTGCGCTCTTCGGCTTGTCATCGTTTGGCCCACAAACCGGGCACACAAGCTCGTCTCTGTTCGTATGCCAGACTGGCTCTAGCGTTAGACCCTGCGCTCGCAATTGCCTAGCGGTCAAATCCTGGCCTCTGGCAAAGGCTCGCGTCGTCTCTGTGACTGCGATGCTTTGCGCTCTCGACTGGCCGAACATCGGCGTCAGGCTCTTTTCCAAATCGCCAATGGTTGCTCCGGGAGTCTCGATGTACTCGGCAACTTTGCGCCCGACATAGCCGCGAGTTGTGCCGTCAACGCCCCTGACAAGAGCGGCTGAGTATGCACGCGCCCATTGCGCGGCGTCGTCTGCAATCAGGCCCCAGTCAACGCCCATCGGCACAGACGTTAGCATCTCTTCGGCGGCTTCTAGCGCCATGCGCTCTAGTATCGGCTCGATAACACGAATCAACTCTTTATCCTCTGCGGACCAGAACGCCGCGTCTAGCTTCGACATGTCAGGCGGATCTCCTAGCTTATCCATGATACGCTCTAGCTGTTGCCTCAAGCTGAGGCGCGTTGCTCGGAATAGCCTCAGCTCGCCCGTGTCTTTGGCGTCTCCGTTCGGGTCACTCAATCCGCTCGCTGTTTCCCTAACTGCTCTGACAAAAGGGTGGCACAAAGGCCGCCTTCACCTCCTCCTCTGTGGAGGCGCGCAACAGCATTGAGCGAATGCCCTCTTGTATGCCTAGCGGTATAATCTCGGTGTCAAAGTCTCGCTGTTCGTCGTTGCGGAATGCTCGCAGCGCCACCTTGCGCCAGCGTTGCAGTTCCGTCTCTACGCCCAGGGCGATGGCCTTGCCCGCCATGTCGTCCGTTGCTTGCTCTGGCGATTGCTGCCCTGGCAGGCTGCCCGGATCGCTCTGCGCGTCCACTTGCCCTATTAGTCTCACCGGCACTTTGCTAGGCTCTGCGCCAAGGTCAAGCAAGAGCGTCTGTTCTGGCGTTGGCTCCCACGGGTCAAGCCCCAACACGGCGCGGTTTTCGTCGATGGTTCGATCTTGGCTATAGCTGTTGTACTCTGCGACTGCCAATGCCCTGTCTTGCGGGATGACATTCTCAGCATGTACGCGCCAATCGTCGCCATAGTACGGCCCCACACTGAGCGTCCATTGCTCTGCGATATAGTCAACTAGCGGCTGAATCACGTTGCGCGTGAATCCAATCTCGCGCGCGTTCTGAGCCTCACCAGATGATACCGGCTCGAACATCCCCGATGTGCCATAGATACGATCAATGCTATCTCGATTGAACTCACGGCTTTTGAGCATTTCCATTTGCTCTAGCGTCTGCGTGATAGTCTGCACAGACATATCGCCACCGCGAATGATGGCAGACCGCTTGTTCTCGCCGAACTCTCGGCGGATAGAGTTCTTGGCTTGCTCAAAGTCGGCGGGCGATATTTCGGGCGGCAGGCTGATGATTGCCGTGGGTATGGCGTTCTCTTTGCCGAACCAATCGGCCATCCACTTTTGCTGTGCATAGTCCTGCTGCAATGTTAGCCTAGCCGCTACCAGTGGTGACAAGCCTTGCCAAAAGTCGAACGGGTTAGGCGTGCGAAAGTGTACCATGTTCTCGCCTGGCCACCGGCACTTTTGCCCGTTGATCGTTAGCTCATAATCGTTTATCGGCTGGCCTGTTAATGTGCTTTCGCGCGGCACCGGGATGGGCTTGACGGCCGTGGCTGGCAACACGATCAGCTCTTGCGGCTCACCGTACCCTGGCCCCTCCGTTGTGATAGCGACATAGGCGTTGCCTAGCAGTCTGTGCCAGTATAGAATCTGGCGACGCATCAGCGATTGGCTGGCCTGCGAGTTGGGCGACTCTAGCAGTGCCTGGAATGGGTGGATAGGATCGGGCACTTTCCACTTGCCGTCGTCTACGGTTTGCACCGTAAACGGCACGCCAGCCGCCCTGTTCGATACCAGGTCGATTGAGCTATATACCCAGACGCTTGTCATAGCCAGGCGTAGCTCTTGGTTAACGTCTAGCATCTCGGCCAATTGCCACGACGGGTCACGGCTGGCGTCGGTCATAATTCCCGACAAGCTATCCCGTACCTCACAGATCGCGTAGGCGCGCGCCTCTGCAACGTACCGCAGCACAACCCCTAGAATGTTAGACTTTGGCATACACGCCCTCTATATAAATCCGATCATAACGGCTGGCCTGCCTGATTCGCGATTGGCCCAGAGTGCGAGCGCCCACGCCCAAAACTTGTCGGCGTGATGTTCATCGTTGCGCTCTGTGTCAAATACGTTATTCTTTGACGGCGTTACAATCTTCTTGATGCTGTGGATCTGGTATGTTAGATCGCGGTCAACCGGCAGAGGCGTGAGCCCTCTTTCAGCCTGGATGCGCGCCTCTCTAGCCCAGTCCTCTTTGCTCTTGTTGGTGAATGTAACGCCCTTGGCTATGCCCGTTCTCGCCAGATTCTCGGCGAGCTGCATACCTATACCGTTCTGGTCGATCAGCATCCGCGTTATGGGCAAGGCGTTTATCAGTTGACGGATTGCCGACTCTTGCGCGTCGAACGGCGTATTGTCCAGCGTGGCCATAAGGCGTATAGGCATCTGCTCAGTCGTCGATTGCCCTAGTAGCATAATCTCTGTCTTATCATGTGTGCGGCCAATATCCACGCCGCCTACTAGGTGCTGCTCGATTGATCCGCTCTTGATGGCCGCCGCTATCTGGTTTGCGACGCCTGCTATCTCGCCGGTGTTCTTTGCCCGCCAATACTGAGGCGGCGATAGCTGGTTCTTCTGAATGACTGCCCAGCTTATCCACGAAGTTGATTCGTCTAGCCATGCGCACTCGTACTCTTGCTGAAAGTCCTCGATAAACATGTTCTCGAATATTTCAACAAGCGCCGTTGTGCCAAACGTCCTAACGCGCTCTTCTGTGCTCATCTCTGGCGCGACGCGCCTAGCTTGGTCTACGTTCGAGCATAGCCCGTACACCGCCCACCAGGGCGTAATGATCCGGTGCGCCGCATAGCCGGGGTATGGCCTCAGTGATTCGGTCGCTATCTCCCAGAATAAACCGCTTGCGCCCAGCGGTGATGATCCTATCCTGAGATAGCCGTCGCCCTTGGTTGTGCTGGGCAGCGCCGCCCTGTATATCTCTTTGTCTAGGTTGCGCTGGTAGTGGGCCATCTCGTCTAGGTAGACTCTGGCCCTCGCCTTGCCTCTAGCCGGTCTGCATGGGTGTGATATGAGCCTTGACCCGTTGGCAAACTCTAGCTCTGTCTGGCTATCCCGAACCAGCGACGGTCGCATGTCTGGCCGTATGGCCTCAATAATGTTGCGTGCATAACGGATCTTCTCGCGGGCTTCGTCCAGGTTGATCGAGACGAACAGGTGCGGCGTGTTGGGTGTCAATATGCCGTCTATGACCGCGTCGAGGGCCGCCGTGAATGACCATGCTATCTGGCGTGATTTTACGTCTATGCCGAATCGCGACATGTTATCGAGAAAGTGTAGCTGAAACCGCTCGTAACGCGCGTCATCAACTTGAGACGCCAGCGCAATGTCTACGTGCCTTAGTGCGAAAAGTGTCTTTGTGGTTCTTGGACGCACATCATTCTTCCATATCTTCGGCGGCGGCTAGCTGCTTTTCGGCAGCGGCTTTCCACTGCTCAACAGCAATAGACCCGCCGTCCTTGCCGGTAAGCTCATGCTTATTGGGCCTGCCGCCTGTCTCTTTGGCAATGTCGTCTAGCGTGTCGCGATACTGCTGAATAATGGCGCCATTGAACTTCTCAATGTCCACGCGCTCCGCATATTCGCCGCCGCCAATCTGCTTCACGTCTGGAATCCAAATGTTGTGCAACGTGCCGGATTCTCCGACCTCGTGCATCTGTTCCCAAAGCAATTCGCCCAGGCTCTTGAGTTTGTCAACTCGCTCATGCGTCAACGCTAAACCAGTCCCCATGATCATGTCCGCGCGTTCGTTCTTCTCTGTCTCCAGCTTGGCGTCATGATCCTCTGCGCGAGTAGTCCACCCGTATCGTTGAGACCATCGATGCAAGGTGGGCATAGACCCCGTAGGATTGACATTCTCGGCACTTTTTTGGTACTGCCGATGTAGCTTGGCAACCGATCTGCTTGGCCCCATGCGCAAATAGTCGTTACAGGCTTGTATCGCCCGTGACGACTCGCTTTTTTGCCGATTGCCTGCCAATAGTTCTACGGTCATCCTTTGCGCTTTCCGGCTCCATTGTGATTCTCAGTACCACGCCTCGCCACGCCAGCATCTTGCACGCCTCTACCATCTCGCTCTCTGGTATCTCTAGCTGAACACGCATCCCCTGTTCATCGCCGTATATCTTGATCGCCGACTGAATGGCAGGAAACGTAGCTAGAAACGTGGCGCTATCCATTGCGCTCCAGCTCCGCTATTCGCTCCCTAACTCGCTTGGCGCTTATGCCAAAGTTGTCCCACGGCAAGCCATAGCGACATACCAGGGACGGCAATTGATGCTTGGATGTTATGATTCGCCTAGTGCCGTCATAGCTCACGACCTCTATCGTGAGCGCGTCTGGCGTCAAGTCGTCGATGCTGCGAATGTCGGTCATGTAAGGTCCCCGGAAACCTCATGCAGCCCTGTTATCTTGTATACGGGCAAGCCTATCAAGTCGCTCTCCTCTCTGTCGAGTGTTACCACGCCCTTATACATTGCCCCCCTCTGCCAGCCACTCCATAACGCGGTCGCTTGTCTCTTGCCTCTCATCTAGGCGCTTGTCAAATTGCTCCTTAGTCAGAGGCGGCGGCTTGATATTGAGCGGCGAGTGCTCGTCATAGTAGTCGTCGCACTCTTCTTCCGTCCAGTCGTCGGCCCCTTCCGGCCAACCGCCAATGGGATCGAGCACAGAGAATACAGCCTTGATCTGCTCTGCTATCTTGCTTGCGGCCTCTACCCCCTCTGGCGAGTAGCACTGCTCAATCCGTCGCATCTCTGTCCCTGTCCCTAGTTGGCGAGCACTCTCAGGATGCGGCACAAACGGGCTATCGGGGTCAATATGCCACGTCTCTTCAGCCACAACCCTTGGAACTGCCGTCGCCACAACAGCGCCAGCGCCTATTCCTAGAATCCCCCGCAAGAATCCACGACGATCTATCATTGCCCCCCTACTTTCGCATCATGCGACGTTCCCAACCACCCCTTCGCGTTACCATCGGGCGCATCATCCACCGCCTACCGTCCTTGGCAAAGTCGTATATGTTCGACACCTCGCGCAACAGCGGCGCCTCTTTCCCCCTGCTCACTGACTGTCTGGCTATACGCCTCAGCCGACGATTCGCCAGGCGCTTGTCTTGTTTCTCGGAGTCACGACGTAGGATACCGAATATCGGCGCGTGCTTGTATGATCGTGACAAGTCTTTTCAATTCCCCTCGATTTGTTGAAAAGGATAGCCATTTGCTTTCAACTCAGAGCTAGCGAGAGGAGTCGAACCCCTGACATGCTGAGTACAAAACAGCCGCTCTACCAACTGAGCTACGCCAGCACGATTCTGGGCTTTTTTAGGGGCGTCGGTTCCCCTTGGTACCAAGCCTCTTTTAGCTACTAAACTTCATTGGGTTAGCTTGCCCCGAAGTACGTTCGCTGTCTGCGCTCTCTTTTGGTTAGACGGCGCGCCCCAAAAAAGCCCAGAATCCTCCTATACGACAAACGCGGCTCTTACCACCCACCCACCTTGACTGCTTGTCGTTGACAAAGCCAGCCGCGTTAGTCACGTTCCTCAAGAGGCACTATCAGTCCGCCCCATTCTCGTTGATAGCGGCGCTCGTTTTGCTCTTCCCGCTTTAGCATCTTTGCCCAATCAGGCCATAACCTAAAAGGTGCGTCTAGCCCGTGCGTTTTTGCGCAAGTATGGCAACACCAATCGGTTCCATGTAGCGAGCGTCCACATATCATGCAATAGCAACGCATAGTGTCTCCTATCCCTTTATACGCAAAAAAGGCCCGCTTTACAGTGTGCCGTCACAATATGCACGCGCTTTCCCTATAGCAGCCCGCAAGTGGTCTTGCACTGTCTGTTGACTCACGCCCATTATGCCTGCCGCCTCGACCTGGGTATAGCCCTCGATGATGCACAGGATAAGAGCCCGCCGCTGCTTTCGTGTCAGAGTGTCTAGCGCACGCTCCATGTCGATCCGGTTATCTATCGCGTCCATGTGCCTCCAATCGAAAAGGCGCCACCCTCGCCTATGCGAGAATGACGCCTATAGTTCTTCCATTCAGCCCTGCTAGATTGTCAGTCCTCGACCCGCTCTGTTTCCGTTATCGCCCAACTCTTGACCTTCCCGTCTCGTATGCACACCTCGACCTTGCCCCATGCTTTGTCGTTGCCTAGCCGCTCACAGAACGCCGACGCCAGCTCTCGCAAGGTGCTCTCTAGTCGCGTCTCAAAGTATGACTGTTCCTGTTCGTTCATGTGCCTCCTTCCACGCCGCCGCCGTCACGGGCATGATCTCGGCCCACAACTCTAGCGCCGCCGCTGCTATCCTCTAGCTCGATAAGGCCGTGATCGAGTACGTTAGTCATTGTCTGTTTCTCCCTTTACCAACGACACCAGCTCATCATATAGCGCCCGCGCATAAATCGCCACGTCCCCGTCAGGCGACGGATAGCCCGTTATCCCCTCACTCAGAAAGATATAATCATCTTTCTGCGCAAGATCGTATACCATGCGCCCAACCTGTTCCATCATCGCCGCCTCTGTCGCCTTGCTCATTCTACCCCCCCCCCAAATCAGCGTCACCACCGCATCTCTGGCCGCTCTCACCTCTGAGCAAAAAGAGCCGCCTCTGTCAATCTCCGCTATCAAATCCCAAACAGCACATCTGATCTCTACCCTTTCCATTCGCGCCTATGCTGCGTACTTGATCGCGTCTACAATCTCTTCCATGCCATCGGCGTTGGCGTCGCGGCCATTGAACGTCTCTAGTTTTGTGCCGTATGTTTCTAGGCCCCTAACCGTCGCTTCGTCAAATATCTCATTCATCCACTCTTTAGCTTGTAGATCGACCTCTCGCTGCCCCTTAGCCGGCTCTGGTTGTCTCATTCGTCGTCCGCCCACGCCGCTCTTGCCATAGCCCCAGCCTTACTCATACTATTCCACCTTTCGCCATCTGTGCCACCAGTCGGACACCGGCGCACTGACCTCAAACCCCGACCCGCCCGGATCTGTGACTGTCACACGATACCTCATCGGCAAGCCATCCACGACAATCGTGGTCACAAACGTCCCTGTCAGCCCGCGCAAACTGTCATTGATTAATAGCGTCTCGCCTTCGTGTAGCCCCGTCAACGGCAAGCTGGGCTTGGTATCAAACAGCTTATCGGTCATCACTCTTCCTCCTTCGGATACGCCGCCATGTCCGCCAAGATCAGCGCGGCGGGACGCTGCTCTGTGAGAGCCAATCCTCGCGCAAACAACACAAGACGCTTCTCATAATCACGGGCGCTCAAATGTGTTGGCTGAGAAAACGCATGGCAGGAATCATTAGAGGAGCTCCAGTCAGTTGTCTTTTTGCCCCTCCATGACATGCGCCACCCATGTTCCCTCAGATACGTCGCCACTTGCTCGGGCGCAATGTCCTCAATTGGCGGCACTGGGAGTATTATCGGCTGCCAGGCGATAACGCGACGGATGCCGCCCATTACGTAGTCATACCTGATCGCGCCTTCTTCTAGCGTGAGCCACGATATGCCGTTAGATGGCTCTGCTAATTCTCGATAACCTATCCGCACAAAACGAGCGCCGCCGTCCCCAAGCTCAAGCAATACCCATACTGTCAGGAAGGATTCCGGCTCGTCCCCGTCCTTGATCCATCGCCAGTCAGCCATCTTCCATCGCCTCCTCTACCAGACATATCATACAGTTCTTGTGATCGTCGCAGCCGTCGAACGGGCAGGCCGATTGCGTCTTGGCACATGAAGGACAGAGCCAATTGTCTGCTCGATTGCGCCAACCCTTGGCTATTATGTGAAGCTCAAACCCCTCCCACTTGTCCTCTCCGCGACTCTCTTCGCTCCATTTCCCCTCAAGCGCCTGGCATTTATGACACACAATCTCCATAGAGTAGTAATTCACTCATCCACCTCCACACCCAGCGCCCGTAGTGCCGCAATGCAGACGGCGTGAGGGAATGTGCCCTCGCCACGACAAGGCGCTGTAAAATTCTTAGAGAACACAATCTCGAACTCAGCGGTGGCCCACCATAGGGGATCAATAGTCACCATGTATCCCTTCTCTACCATCTTCCTAACCACCGCCAACGCCGCGCCGTCGTCTATCGAGTAGTGGCAGCGTTTGTCCGAGTGATCAGCAAACGCGCCGCAATGATGACAATACATGTCATTGACTGGCTCGGCGAACGGCACGCCCATGATCTCTTTGCCGACCTTCGCGTCAAGCGCCTTGCCATTTAACATAGCTCTGCCGCCTCTAGCCCCGCCATGTATTCGACGGCGCGGCGATAGGGGCAGGCAGGTTTATGCGGCTTCTGATGACGCCCCTTGCCACGATATACCCAACAAAACACGCAGTCGCCGTTATTGGTCAGCCACTCGCCTTCCGGCGAATCCCCTTCCGCCAAGTCCCACGCGATCTGTTCTAGCCGCGTCAGCCCCTTGGAGTCAGTCATCGGCGGCCTCCTTGTCGCTTGCCGCCTGACGTAGCGACTCAACTAGCGTGTCGCAACCGCTACTGTCGTTCGCAAAGTAATATCCATGATATTCCGTGCGGCCCATACGTAGTATGTCGCCCGCATTTGGAATCACTTTCTTCACCAGCCGCCCGACCTCGGCGTCAACTTCCAACTCCTCAACCTGCTCTCTCAGTGCGGTGATCTCTTGTTGGCATATTTCCAAGTCAGTCGATCAGTTCCAGTTTTCCGCCGCCTCTTTCTCGCAGTGAGCTACGTTGCCATTCAGCACGTCCTCTTCATAGCGGTCATAGCCACATGTCTCACACATGACATAGCATCTCGTCCGATGATCCCCAAACACTGTCTCAAAAACAAGCCCTGCGATCCCGCAATCGAACCCTGCTGGGCACTCTCTCAGCTCTTCCATCACATCACTCCCACAATCATCAGCCCCATCAGCGCGAGTGTCGCCATAATCGCCCACACGCATCCGCCGCCTGTCGCCTGCATTGCCCGTCGCTCTCGCCCTTCTAGCTCCTCATAGTAGGCGTCCCATTCAGCCTGCCCCACATCAGCCTCTTCGTTGCTCACAGGCGTCGGTATGCTAACAGTTCTGTCTCCCATCACATCACCCCTATACTAGCCGTCGCCGCTTGCCGCACTTGACGCATCTCTGACGCGAGACCCACACGCCCAGTTCCTTGTTGAACGACGCCCCGCGATCCTCCCACTTGTGCCGACAAAACGCTTGCCTCAGCCATAGCCACATGCTCGCCATTTTTTTGCAGGTTTGCACCACGCCACCCCCTTGAACCGGCTGGAACAGCCCTTGCGCTTGCGGCTGTTTCGTAGATTCTGAGTCCTTGTGCAAATCCGCAGATTCACCCTGCGGTTGTCTAGGCCGTTGTGGTTGATATGGTCGACGTCCATTCCCCTTGGCGCATCCATAATCAGGCGGTGCATTCTCAAAACTGTATGAACACCGCTCGGCCTAGTGACTCCAGTTGCGGCATAAAAATTGTTTGGCTCTCGACGGACGCACCATTTGTGCTTAGAAACCAGCTCCATGTCCTCGTCGTCAATCAATGCAACTTTGCCCTGGGTCAAAGATATTTCGACTGTCATACTGTTCTCCTATGCACGCACAAAACCCAACTAGGGCGCTGCGAAACAAGCTCTGGAAGGAGATTGTAACGCCCCAGCCGGGTTTGATGCCATATGTGTTAGTCCTTTCCCTGCTTGTTCCGCATCCACAGTCTATCATAGAATCGGTCTTGTGTCAAGCCTGCACATTCCTCAGCCCATTGAGATCAGTATCTCTCACAGCGCGCCTTGTTTGCCAGCTCCCATATTTCCTTGTGTGTGATCTCTTGCTTACCCGCCAAGCGTTTGATCGCCTCAGTATGTGCGGCTGTCCACGGGCCAGGGTCTAGCGCGACTCGCACAATATCACGCAGCCGCTCTAGCCGTTGCAGGTCGGCCACGTCAACGAGGACTACTTGCTCACTCATGGCACCTCCATAATCATCCGCCCCACTAGCTCTGCTACTTGGGGCACTACGGCGTTTCCGAGACATCTAAGTCTGTCCACCCGAGAGGGAACCCCATTAGCCACTCCCACCATTGTGGGGCTATAACGTGGCCGACCGCTATCTCGCCAGGGTGAATTATTCCAGGCCATACTTGATGATGCGTGTGGGCGGCGTCCCACAGTGCCTCTACCATGTCCCATCCGTGAGAGCGCTTCCTTGAAACAAGCGCCAAAGACGGGCGCCTTGCTTTCATGGTGCTTTCCGTCACCCTGGGGGTAGGCCATAATAAACACCCTATCACGTCTGTGAGCGACGCCAACGGCAGCCGCTGGTATACAGTCCCATTCCGCATCATACCCGCTCTCGGCCAAGTCTCTGAGAATGTTTCCAAAGAACCGTCCATTGTCGCTT
>Ga0075116_10000763_pt1 | contig 14802 bp, 13 predicted proteins | sample AntAceMetag02UKC_FD_69786 | JGI IMG/M metagenome (GOLD analysis project Ga0075116, IMG submission 69786) | Saline lake microbial communities from Ace Lake, Antarctica- Antarctic Ace Lake Metagenome 02UKC | ecosystem: Environmental > Aquatic > Non-marine Saline and Alkaline > Saline | place...
ATCTCGTCAATATTCCGGATACCATCGCGGTTCTCTATCTTTGAAATGACCTGACATGTCTTGCCTGCCCTGCTTCTAACTGCTAAGATATCTTTTCTGCTCCTGACAAATGACTGCGCAATAAAGTCGACTTTATTGTCTATGCCAAAATCAATATTTTTCTTATCTTTTTCGCTTATAAGAGGGAATTGCAGGCGCGCGCCAGGGATATTAATGCCTTTATGTTCTTTTAGAAGACCTCCGACAACAACTTCTGCCCTGACTCTCTTCTTCTCGACCTTCTTTATCCTTAAAACAATCGTGCCGTCGTCAAGATAGATATACTCAGCGCCTTTAATACTGTCAAGCGGCCCTTCATAATCAAACGGAATGACGCCCTTTTCCCCGCAAACATTCTTCTTTTCAAGCAATATGACCTGGCGCTTTTTAAGCAAACGAGTCCTGGAACCCTTAAACCGCCCTACCCTTATCCTTGGCCCTTCCAGATCCTGCAAGACCATTACATGGCGCCTGTATTTCTTATTCACGCGCCTCACAAGCTTTATCCTTTTTTCGTGGCTATCTAGATCTCCATGTGAAAAATTTAGCCTGACAACGTCCATGCCTGCCAAAGTCATTTTTCTTATGACTGTCTCGTTAGAGCTTACAGGCCCAAGAGTGCATATGATCTTTGTCCTTACCATGATTTTCCTTTACTTTGGCGATTCTTTCTGATACCATATGATATAGTATGAAAATTAAAAAGTCCAAGAGAAAAGAGAATTTTTATATAGAGTTTACTACTGCTGATAAGCTGGGTATCTGCCTTTTTAGATACCAGCTGTATCCAAAAGAAAAATTCCTGGCTGTTAATCCCGCCCTAACAAAGATATTACGCTACGGTTCTGAAAAAGAAATCCATAATCTTACTGTCCGTTCTCTGTTCAAAGACGCCAAAGAGGCCAGTAATTTTTTGAGGATCTTAAAAAATGAAAAAATCGTCAGGTTTCATGAGACAAAATTCAAGACAAAAGACAAAAAAGACGTATGGGTGGCTATAACCGCCTACCTAAGAGAATCTGACAATTCTCGAAAGCATCTGTATATAGAAGGCATGCTGGAAGATATTACAAGGCATAAGGAGCTCGAGGAGAAGTTCGCCTTTGAAAAAGAGCTCTTTCAGAACCTGCTCGACAACCTGCCAGACGCTGTCTATTTCAAGGACGATAAAAATAGGATGGTGAGGGTAAACAAATTCTATGCCAAAGGATTCAAGATGAAGCCCGAGGATATCATAGGAAAAACTGATTTTCACTTTTTCCCAGAAGACCAGGCCCAGAAGATGTTTGACGACGATACGCACATATTGAAGACAGGTAATCCTATAATAGGTAAAATAGAACGCACTCTTCTGCCAAACAAGACCTATAACTGCGTAACCACCACAAAGATCCCTGTGCGCAATAAAAATGGAGATGCAATAGGGACTATGGGCATAACCAGGGATATAACTGTCTATGACCAGATGGAAAGAAGCAGACTCGACATGGTAATGAGCTCTCTAAAGGTGCTTGATAGGGTGCTTGAAATAAGAGACCCGTATACATTTGGACACACCCGCAGGGTATCTATAATTGCAGAAAAAATAGCTAAGGAAATGGGTTGGGACGAAAACAAAATACTGTGCTTAAAGATGTCTGCTGAGCTTCATGACATAGGAAAGATCCTTATCCCCCTTGAAATATTAAATAAACCCGGCAAGCTCTCTGACTTAGAGATAAAAATGATCCAGGAGCATGTTAAAAAATGCTACGATATGCTAAAGATACATGACTTTCCTTATCCAATGCCAGAGGCCATATATCAACACCATGAAAGGCTTGACGGCACAGGATATCCGAGAGGTCTGTCAGGTGACAGCGTGATCCCTGAGGCAAGGATCCTTGCCATATCTGATGTATTAGAGGCAATGACATTCCACAGGCCATACAGGGCTGCCTTGGGCCTAAAAAAAGCTGTTCAGGAATTAAAAAATAACTCGGGCATAAAATACGATCATAATATAGTAAACCTTGCGCTTAAGATCATAAATGAAGATAACTTTCAGCCGTTCTGGATGAGCGAAAACGCTGCTTATTGATCCTTCCTTCGACCATGAAACCCTCCATAACTAAGAGCGATGTCTATTTTCTAAAACTGAAAGGCCCTCAGGCAAGGCGACGTTCTCTGCAAAAGCTACTCCAGGAGATCTCTCCTTTCTCAGAATACAAAAAAGATGAATTTGTCCCTGTGAAGCTCACTATAGGCGACAGCCAATGCATCTATCATCTCAGCCCTGAACTTGTAAAACTTGTCATCACTGAGATAAAGAAAAAAAAGGCAAAACCATTTCTTTTTGACACGAATGTCATATACAAAGGTGAACGCCTCAATGCAGTCGACCATCTCACGCTTGCGCAAAACAAAGGATTTTCTCATTCCAGGGTAGGCGCGCCATTTATAATAGCAGATGGGCTGGTCGGCCATGACGGAAAAGAGCATAAGCTAAAATCAGACCATCTAGAAAAGATAAAGCTCCCTTCCTTTATAGGTATAGTAGACAGCCTGGTTGTATTATCGCATGTCACATGTCATATCCTCTCTGGATTTGCCGGTTCGCTTAAAAATGTGGCAATGGGCATGATATGCAAGCCAACAAAACAGGCCATGCATTCTTCTCTAAAACCTCATGTGGTAGAAGAAAAATGCATTTCGTGCGGCCTGTGCGCAGAGATCTGCCCTGCGAATGCCATAGAGTTGACCACCCCCGGTCCCGGGTCGACCCGACCCGGGACCGGGGGTGGTATTGCCTCTATAGACAAGTCCAAATGCATTGGCTGCGGGGAATGCCTCTGCGCGTGTAAATTCGATGCAATATTCATAAATTGGGGCGAGGATCATGATATATTCGCAAAACGAATGATCGATACAGCTCAATTCATACTATCAAAGTTTAAAAATAAACTCTTTGTCAATTTTGCCTTTGATGTAACAAAGGAATGTGATTGTATATCCACAAAGAACGAAAAAATAGTATGCCAGGACATAGGGATACTTGCATCTAAGGACATAGTCGCGCTTGATAAGGCGACCCTGGACCTTATAAATAAGGATGAGGACATAATATATAAAGAAAAATCCCAGACTACGCATAAGACAATGCTGGAATACGCTCATAAAAAAGGACTGGGGAATCTAAGCTATAATCTGATCATCCTCTAAACATATGACAAAATTCGAGACCTTATTTGGAATGAAAGAAACTGATATAAAAAATACGTGCCTGCTATTGCCGCTTATAAAAAAAGACATGCTGCATGGCCTGGGCATAGAAAAACTGGCCAGAGGAAGACTGTACACATCTGGAAATAACAGCTTCTTTACTATTATTCATACAGGCGTTGGCTCTGGATTATTAGGGGATGCGGCCCTCTATCTAAAAAATACAGACTGCCAGAATATGATCGCATTTGGTTCCTGCGGCCTGGTAGATGAAGTCGATGATTTAAACATAGGAAGCCTGGTAACCCCTTCTCTATCCTATTCATTAGAAAGCTTTACAGAAATGTTATCAGGGTATAACAAATGGGAATCCTACAAACCTGACAAAAAACTCTTCGAATCCCTTATAAATAATAAAGTGAAAAATGTAACCTGCGCAAGCCTTGGTTCTTTAAAGCTCGAGGAGGGATATATTGATATATTTAAAGAAAAAGGCATAGATGTGGTCGACATGGAATGCGCTGCGCTTTTTTCTGCTGCAGGAAGCGTCAAGAAAAAGGCAATAGCGCTTTTTTATGTGACAGACATAATAAATAAAGAGCCATTTTACAGGGACATGACCACAAAAGACCAGGGGATCCTGTCTCTTTCAATAAAATCCGCGATAAATATCCTATGCAAGCTTACAAAAGAGAATCTGAAAGATTAAAAAATACAACATCTGACGTAGAAAAAGCCTTTCCGCGTCTTGGAGTAAACAAAAAACAGGAAATAATAAGGCTTTTGTACGAGATATCAAAAAAAGAAAACACCCTCCCTTCTTCTATAATCAAAGATATAGACTCAATAGACTTCAATACTGTAAAACAGCGCCTTTTAAGAAGAAGATTCCCAAGCTCATATATCAATAACGAGACAACCAAACCCCATCTTCCAAAATTAAAATTAGATAAAAAATCCTGCCTTGATATCGAAAATAAAACATTCTATCCAAAAAATGTCTTTGTGGAAAAGGCGGCCCAGCGTTCTCAGCTCACTGAAAGATTCAGGAAATCTTTTCCAGAAGCGACTTTTTCAGAGATAAAATCATTAAAAGACTACTTAAAGACACATAGAAATACTACAGTCAGCGACTATAACAAAAGGCGCGACTCTGCCTTTATCACCTATGAAAATTATGACTTCTTTAAAGCATGCCCGTGCACAAAAAAGGCAGTAGGATGCGGCTATAATATATTTAACCTGAGTTTTGGCTGTATATTTGAATGTACGTTCTGCTATCTACAGGAATATACAAACTCTCCTGGCATAATATTCCCTGCAAATATCGATAATTTCTTCAGGGAATTCTCTTCTTATAAGAGAAAAGGTATGCATATAGGTACAGGTGAATTCTCAGATTCCCTGATGCTGGATAATATAACAGAATATTCGCTTCCGATAGTCGAATTTTTCAGAAAACACCCTGATGTGCTTTTTGAATTCAAGACGAAAAGCGTAAATATTGAGAACCTGCTAAAAATAGATCATTCCGGAAATATAGTCATTGCGTGGTCACTTAATCCTCAAAGAATCATAGATGAAAATGAATTTCTTTCTACCTCTCTTCTTCAAAGGATCTCTGCTGCGAAAAAGTGTAGCCAGGCTGGCTACAAACTGGCCTTTCACTTTGACCCTGTGATCTATTTTGATGGATGGAAAAAAGAATATAAAAAGGTGGTTGATCTCATTTTCAGTTCAGTCAGGCCAGATGATATTGCGTGGATAAGTATCGGGACATTGAGATTCAATCCAAAGGTAAAACAGGTGATCGAGGACAGGTTCCCCGGTAACAAAATACTAGACCAAGAACTACTGCCTGGCTTTGACAATAAACTAAGGTATCCAGCCGCATTAAGACAAAATATCTACAAGGCCATGTTTGAAATGCTATCCAGGCACTCGAAAAAACTACCTATTTATCTATGCATGGAAAGTCCTTCGATGTGGAAAGAGGCAGGCCTGCGACCTAAGAAAATATGCTAATTATCCCAAACTCCTGGTATTTTTTCATTGCAAAAAATGCACTGTCCGCTTCTTATATTATTTTTTAAAATCTCATAGCCATATCTTTGCACCAAGACGTTTTTACAATTTGGACAATAGGTGTTTTCTGCAGGATGGCCTGCTACATTGCCGATATACACATACCTCAGCCCGGTTTTCAGCGCTATGCTTCTTGCCTCCTCCAGTGTTTCTATAGGCGTAGGAGGTAAATTACCTAATTGATATTGTGGGGTAAACCTTGAGAAGAAAAGCGGGGTGTCAGGGCCTAAATTATCATATATCCACTTAGACATCTCGGTGATCTCATCCATATCATCATTTAAAGTAGGCACGACCAGATTGACTACCTCTGTTAAAACACCTAATCTCTTTAACTCCTTTAAAGTACGTAAGACATAGTCTAAATTGCCTCCCACTACCTTTCGATAAAATTCCTTATTAAAACCCTTGAGGTCTATTTTGATCACATCAAAATAAGGGGCGAGTTTTTCCAGGGGTTCAGGATTTATATAGCCCGCGCTTACCAATACATTCCTAAGACCCTTTTGTTTGGCGAGCCTTGCAGTATCTAACACGTATTCGTAAAAAACTATTGGCTCTGAATAGGTATAAGCAATAGACCTGCAGCGGTTTTTTATTGCCGCGTCTACCACCTGTTCAGGCGTCAAGATCTGGCCAGTGCCACGCGCCTCTTCAGGATAACACTGAGAGATCTCCCAGTTCTGGCAGAAACTGCATCTTAAATTACACCCCACAGTAGCTATAGAAAAAATACCTGTCCCGGGCAGCATATGGTATACGGGCTTTTTTTCAATCGGGTCTATATGCACGCTTACTGGCTGGGCATAGACAAGGGTCTTTAGCTTGCCGCCGACATTCATCCTTACCCGACATATGCCTCTGGCGCCTTCTGGAAGGAAACACCGGAACGGGCATAATTGACACTGTACCCCCTGACAATCCTGCGTCTCCCAATCTGCCTGCCGGACCTTTACTTCATCAATAGGCATGAGACTGCTTAGTGTCTCAGGAGGCGGATATATTGCTATAATAGAAACAACAGCGAAACAAAAAATGATATTTAAAAACAAAAATAGATACGGGCCTATCTTTTTCATCGTCACCTTGCGTCCTTAGATAAAACTAAAAACAGGACTAATCCTATCGATCCCATGATAGCTGAAAAATTTAATGCCCCTAATAGGCCAAAAACAGGTATTATAAAATTTGTTGTAAGTATCGCGCCAGATGCCGCGCCCCACATATCAGCCGCATAAAGACTGCCTGATTTCACCATTATCTTATTTTCCCTGATAAGAAAACCGGCAATAACAAAAGAGGCGCCTACTGTGATTCCAATAACAACCATAAGCGCCAGGAAGATCGATATGCTGTGAACAGTGGATAGATCAATGAGGCGCGGTAAAAAATAACCTGTACATATAGACAGGCCGATGATGGTCAACGATAACATCACCAGAATATTGAAATGTCTCTGCCGGGAATTATATTGAAACTGGGAGCCTAAAACAGAACCTAAAAATAATCCTAACATGAATGAAGCAAAAAGCATGCCTATCTGCCAATAGACATAGCCTGAGATGATCTGAAAACCCAGTAAAAGTATCAACTCCAGCAGGATACCCATAAATCCCAGGATAAAAATTATGACGCACTCCATTCGCCGGGCAAGAAAGATCAATGATCTTCTTTTACTAAAGATAGCGAAAAGGATACTACCTATCAACAGGCATCCCATAAGATACCCAAAAGGCGATGTGAATTTATTCAGCCAGGACCTGGTAAAATAATAATAGGTCGTGGGCTTAAAATCCTTATTGATCTCCACGCCTGGCGTTTCCTCTAATAGCTTTTTTAATTTAATGCGGCGTCCCGTAGCAAGTTTATATTCGATATGCGAAGGGATCACATAGCGATTAGAAATTCTTCTGTTGCTGAACCTTTCCAATATTGTCTCTTTTTGAATATCTATTGCAGAGGCACCGCACAGAAACATAATACTGTCTCCGGGGATAGCCTCTACTGTCAGGAATACAGATTTTAATGTGTGGTATACTGAGGCATTAAACATCCTGGTCTGCGAGGAAAGGTAGTTCTCAGAAGATGCGATACTTAAAGCCAATATACCCCTTGGTTTGAGTATAGATCTTATCTGGGTAAAAAACTCCTGGGTATAAAACCTATTAAGCTTAAGGTTAGACACCTCCTGAATATTCATCATCACTGCATCATACTCATGTTCTTTATTCTTAACAAAGATCCGCGGATCACTGTAATGGATATTTATCCGTGGATCTTCCAGGGCGGAGATATCTTTGTCTGCTAAATAAGGTCTGGCCAGATCAAGAAATGAATTGTCCAACACGACATAATCTACTGATCCCGGGTCGTGTTTAAGGGCTTCTTTGAGCATGCCTAAAGAGGGGTCTCCCATAATCAATATCTGACCGGGTACTTCAGTCGCCAAAAGCGGCCAATGGGTTTGGGACTCATAATTTTCAGTGTCAGGAAAACTTGCTGAAAGCATCCCATCTACAAAGACATTTGTAATACTCCCCATCTTTACCAAAGACAAGGTAGCATTCCTGGCTTCTCTCTGCTGGACAAACTGGTATCTTTTCCATTGGATCCTATTAACTATTGGTTCGATTCCAAGATCAACAGACAATATAACCAGGGCTGCAACAATCAATGATATGCTCTTTAATAAATTAATTCTTCTCGATCCGCCTAAGGCGGAAATATTGTTCGAGCGAGGCCCGAAGGGCCGAGTCGAGAACATTAAAATTCCATACACCAGGATACAGCCTAGAGACATGATCAGAGCAATAATAAACGTCGGCACAGAGCCGATCAGTACATAGGTAAACAGCATCCCTCCTATTACTGCGCCCAATGCCTCGCACAGATAGACCTTGCTTAAAGCAGCTCCTTTTTTTATTTTGTCAGAAACAACAGCGCAGGCTAAACTAAACTGAGCTCCGATCACAAAACACAAAAAACTCATTACAGTAAATGTAAACAAGATCGTAGCCACTGGCCCTATGAACTGACCAAAGCCAAATATACTTTTTCCAAGCCTGATCGATAAAATCACTAATGGCAGGGACACTGAGATCACTAAAAAACCATGGGAGAAATACTTCGCCGGCGGCTGTCCCTGTCTTACTAAGCGCCTTATTAATAAACTCCCCGCGCCGACCCAGAATAGCCAGGAAGACAAAAAGGTCCCCAGAAAAAGCTCGCTGCCATAAAACAGGGCCGAGAGCTCTCTAAAAATTATCAACTGCGCCAGTATTACAAGTAAACCGTGATATAAGAATATAAGAGTAAGCATCTTTTTATCTGATTAATCCTGTTATCCCTATAAACAAAAACCAGGCGCCGGAAAGTAAGGCCACGATCGAGCCTATTTGTTTCACCCTTTCAATCCTGTTAAGGTATGAGACAAAGACCAGGGGAACCATGTAAACAGATGTCCCAAGAAAAAAGGCAACGAATAAAATTACACCGTTTAAAATACCCTCCAGGGTCAGGAGCCGCGTAACCCCTACCAAAAAAGGCGCGCAGGGGTTCAGGCCTGAAAATAGACCCAGGAAAAATGGTACACGCATCACACTAAAACGCAGTAGGAGACTCTTGCAAAATTTATGATCTTGAAAATTATTGGTCAGCGCATACGTCAACATTAATAATGAAGCCATGACCAGGCTAAAATGCGAGAATCTGGCCGTAAGGATATCCCGATGATTAGTCCCTATAAAACCTATGGTCAGCGCGAACCCAATATAAGCTATCAGCCTGCCGGACATAAATAACAATATCTTCCTTGAATTTTCAAATACCTTATGTTTGCCCTCGACTAAAAGATAGGGCATAAAAAAGACAAGGCATACGCCCACACAATAAACCCCGGTGGATAAACCCAGCATTAAACCTTCAAGGATTATCTGGATCACTTAAACCCCATTAATTGTAAGATCACCCGGGGCACAAACGAGCCTGATATAACCCCAGTGATCAATAAAGACAGAAAAACAAAGATATCCCTTATCTCAAAAAAAGGAGTACTTACCAGCTTATTACAGACTGATACATTTATTGCATTGCTAGGGCAGACATCAATGCACTTACCGCACATATTACAATATGATGATGTCTTGTATCCATCTAGATCATGACGTTCTATCGCAAACACCGGACAGACCTCGAGGCACTTTCCGCAGGCATTGCATTTTTCTTTGTTTATAGTCACTCTGTAAGGGCTGATTTTTCCGCAAATGCTCACAAGCGCGCCAAAAGGACAGATAAGTGAACAAAACGTCCTTTTCTTGCTCAAGGCAGGAAGCAAGACTACGAATACAACCAGAAATAACAAGAAAAATGCTATCTGAGCGATCCTTATGGCTGGCGCAGTATCCAAAAAACCTGTTGTGAGCTTAAAAGGACAAAACCAACTACAAAAAACAGGCCGGCCCTGCAGAAAAGTAATGATCAAAAGGAATATTAAAAATGCCAGGGGAAAATCACGCCATTTCTTAGAGATCCTTAATTTTATCAATGGCTTTTTTCTAAGTTTTGTGCATGCCTCATCTATTCCGCCATAAAAACAGACCCAGGAACAGATCCCCTGCCCTATCGTAAGCATTATCAAAAGCCAGAGAAATCCCAGGGTCAAGACGCCCCAGACCTGCCATTCACCGCTGGTTATAGCCAAAATTTGATAGTGGATAAAATTAAATAGCCTGGGCGCCTGGGCAATATGACAATACGGCGGGGTCGTATCGGCAAAAGACAAAAAACGAAAGAGTTTAAATTCCAGAAAAAAGAAAAAGGCGATCAGGATAAAAAGTATAGAGCGATATTTTGAAATGTTACCATAGCGATATATGCATAGGCCGAGATAAGATACGACCAATGACCATATGAGCTTGGCATAAAAAAGCGTTGAGTCATTCCCTGCTGAAATAAAAGAAAAAATAGATAGGAGTGTTAATAAAACAACAAAGAAACCTAAGCTAACACGAAGCGGCCGTTTCAAGATCTCTGCCCTCCTGCATGGTTGTTCATTTTAGCATAATTTATTACAAAGATAAACAAAAAGTATAATATTGGAAGAGTTGCGTTACAGTTTAACCATATCATAAATCTTGCCTTTCTATTTATGCCATGTTAGCATATATATATGGAATTTTTCGAGGTCGTAAAACAAAGAAAAAGTGTAAGGGAATATTCTGATAAGAAGGTTGATAAGGCTACCCTGGGAAAAGTAATAGATGCAGGCCGCGTAGCAGCTACAGCCAGAAATGAGCAGCCGTGGGAATTCATTATCTCATCAGACAAAGAGATCCTTAATAAAATCTGCAGCATGTGTCCGAACGGCCCTTTCATTAAAGACGCGCCTCATTTAATAGCTGTCTTTTCAAAGGATACAAAGTATTATATAGAAGACTGCTCAGCTGCCACTCAAAATATGCTGCTGGCTATAGAGGCCCTGGGTCTTGGCGGATGCTGGGTAGCTGGCGATAAAAAAGACTATATGGAAGAAGTAAGAAAAATATTCAATGTGCCTGAGGGGTACAAACTGGTCAGCATGATATCAGTCGGCTATCCTAAAAAACCCCAGGGCCCGAAGAAGAAAAAGGACCTAAAAGAAGTGCTGCGCTGGGAGAAATGGTAAGGTAAACCTGGGTAGATGCGTAGGCTACCCATATGGGTAGCCTACGCATCTACCCAGGTTAATACACAATGAACAACACTCTCTGGAAATTTTTGGACGACACCGGAACCTTTGTGGCAGGGAACCCGCATAAATTAAGCAGGCTCTACTTCCCCCTTGCCAATAATAATATACTCTCCTCTATCACCCCGACACTGCACGGTGATATAAAAACAGGCCTTCATTCATTCCTGACGCCCCCAGCTACTACTGAGGACCTGCATGACTCAAGATACAACAGAAACTTCTGGCTATACATCAAAGGGATTGGCGCATGGTCAGCTTCATCAGGCCAGGTTGATGAATCACTCGTAGAAGCTGGCATGCTCTGGCATAAGGTCATAAGGGTAAATAAACGCCTGGGCATAAAAGCGCAATTTACAAACTTTATCCCTGTAACCTGCGACCCTGTTGAAATAATGACTGTTGAATTTACCAATCTGGGAAAGCACAGGCTAAATATCACACCTACTGCTGCAATACCAATATATGGCCGCTCTCAAGACCGACTCCGCGACCATAGGCACGTAAGCTCTCTCCTCAATCGCATAAAGATAGATAAACATGGCGTGATAGTGACGCCTACTATGAGTTTTGATGAAAGAGGGCATAAGATAAACTCTACTTCATATTTTGTATTAGGCTATGATGGCCGCGCTAATGCGCCGAAAGGATATTTCCCAACGCTTCTTGAATTCTCTGGCGAAGGTGGAAACCTTGACAGACCTGAAGCAATCCTGAAAAACTTAAACCCTAAAAGAAAAACTGAGTTTACAAGGCAAGGAAAAGAAGCAATGGGAGGCTTAAGATTTAAATCATTGAATTTAGCGCCTGGCGGATCAGTTAAATATGTGATCATAATGGGGATAACTAATGTAAAAAAACCTCTTAAGATATTCAAAAAATTCAACTCACAGAAAAAAATAGATCATGCATTGAAACTAAATCAGGAATTCTGGACAGAAAAGACCTCATCCATCAGCCTGTCTACCCACAATAAAGATTTTGACAGATGGGTAAGATGGGTCACGCTCCAACCAACTCTACGTAAGGTCTTTGGGTGTTCATTCCTGCCTGATTTTGACTATGGTCGCGGAGGAAGGGGCTGGCGGGATCTGTGGCAGGACTGCCTGACTCTACTCTTAATAAACCCTAAAGAAGTGCGTCATACCCTGATAAATAATTTTGGCGGAGTGCGGCCAAATGGCTCCAATGCCACGATAATAGGTAAGAAAGAAGGGGAATTCATATCTGATAGGAATAATATCCAAAGGATATGGATGGATCATGGATTATGGCCATTCATAGCATTGAATCTCTATATAAATCAAACAGGCGATAAAGATATACTCTTTGAAAAAACGCCTTATTTCGAAAGTAAAAACAAGGACACCATCCTCAATCATATACTCCTTCAGCATGAAAGGCCATTTACGAAAATCGGGAAACATGGAAACTTTCTTCTGGAAGGCGGGGACTGGAACGACGGCCTGGACATGGCAAGAGAAAAAGGCGAAAGCGTGGCCTTCACTGCTGCTTATGCAGGCAATCTCATCGAGCTTGCTGATCTTCTGAAAAAAATAAACTATAAAAAACAGACTATAAATGCTCTACGGAAAAAAGCCAAAAACCTTACAGAACATATACGTAAAGATGAATGGATCAAGACAAAATCAGGTTATAGTTTTTTCAATGGCTACTATGATAACCGCGGGAGACGCGTTGAAGGCTCCCACAAAAATGGCATGCGCATGACACTGACAGGCCAGGTCTTTCCCATAATGAGTGGCGTGGCAACGGACAATCAGATTAAAAAAATCTATAAAAGTGCCAAAAAGTTTCTCTGGGACAAAGCTCTTTTTGGATTCAGATTAAATACTGACTTTGGAGAAGTCTATCCTGAGTTGGGCAGGGCATTTGGTTTTGCCTATGGTGAAAAAGAGAATGGTTCGTTCTTCAGTCACATGAATGTAATGTTTGCCAATGCGCTTTATAAGCGCGATTTTGCAAAAGAAGGCTACGAGGTGTTAGATTCTATATATAAAATGTCCACAAATACGAATCTCAGTAAGATATACCCTGGGCTACCTGAATACTTTAATTCTGATGGCAGGGGTATGTATCACTATCTAACTGGCTCTGCAAGCTGGCTTGTACTTACAATGCTGACCCAGGTCTTTGGAATACGCGGGGACATGGGTGATCTCCTTATAGAACCTAAGCTAGTAAAAGAACAATTTAAAAGATCCAGTAAGATCTCAGTAGATACACACTTTGCAGGCCGTAAGATAAAAGTGAATTACTTTAATCCTGGTAAGCTAGCTTATGGAAAATATAAAGTCGGCAGGATCAGTATTAATGGTAAGATTGTTCGAGAAATGCCTATAAAAAGAACCATTTTCCTCAAACTCACCTCAAGATCTTCTAATAATACTATAGATATGCGCCTATCCTCTCGCTAACTTTACACTTGAGCATTACAATAGTGTAAAGTTATATAGGTTCTTTGTTGTATCTTCTTATCTTAGCTAAAGGCTTTCTTATCTGTTCCCTCTCTTCTTCATTCTCAGGATAACCCATGCTGATTATTATATCTATCTTCTTTCTCTTCGGGATCTTCAGGATCTTCTTAACCTTGCTTTCATTAAACCATCCCAGCCAGCAGGTACCAATGCCCTCTTCTTCTGCCTGCAGGATCAGATGCTCGCACGCAATAGCTACATCTACAAGAGCAAAGTGTATGCCCCTAAAAAAACCCGCGACTCGTGTAATATACTTGGTGCGCTCAGTCACTGCTACTATTAAAACCGGCGCCTTTTTAGCAAATGCGTTCAATGTATATGGCGCTGAAAATGCTGCCTCAGCCACCTTATCTTTTAAATCCTTATCATCTAAAACAATAAAAGACCATGGCTTAGAATTGCACGCAGACGGCGCAAGCCTGACTGCCTCGAGACACTTCTCAATAAGCTCCCTTGACACTGGCCTCAGAAAATATTTCCTTGTGCTCTTTCTTTTTTTTACAAGTTCAAGGAATTTCATAAAGAGTTACCTGTAAACGTCTTTTCTATGTTTAATCCTATATATGTAAATTATTTTATTTTTATCATCTATGCGATAGAGAATCCTATGGTCGCCGCTTCTTATGCGATAACCTTCTTCAGCTGTTAATTTTAAAGTATTTGTAGACCGAGGATCTAATGATAGAGATAGGATTTTATTTTTTACCTGACTAAAAATTTTCTTATCTAATCGGTCCAGATCTTTTATTGCCGAAGGTATAATCTGGATTTTATACATGGCGTTTTCTTAAATAATCCTCAAGCGGCACTGCAGATTTTTCTTCGGCACGAAGCGTTTTTAGATCTAAAATATCATCTTTTAACTTTTCCTCTTCCAGCTTTTCCTTAATCGCTTCTTCTACGAAAAAGCCGTATTTAATGCCTCTCTCTTTGCAGAACGTCCTAAAACGCTTTATAAGGCTATAGTCTATCTTTAGAGCAATAGTAGTCTTTTCCATAAATCCACCCCCTACTTAGAGTATACCACTAAATATTACTTTGTCAATATAAAGTAATATTTAGTTAAAAAGCTCTGCGTCGTCAGATCGAAAATCTGATGTTCGGGTAAAATATTATATCTACAACTCATTATTTTACAAAAAGTTGGGAGAAATGATAATTTTTAAGTTTATTGTTGGTGTCCAAATAGTGACTAGTTATAACACTATAGCTTACACTTGATCTCTTGCCCTTTGCAAGTCTTTGTATGTATCA
>Ga0075116_10000770_pt1 | contig 14706 bp, 15 predicted proteins | sample AntAceMetag02UKC_FD_69786 | JGI IMG/M metagenome (GOLD analysis project Ga0075116, IMG submission 69786) | Saline lake microbial communities from Ace Lake, Antarctica- Antarctic Ace Lake Metagenome 02UKC | ecosystem: Environmental > Aquatic > Non-marine Saline and Alkaline > Saline | place...
TTTGCCCGCCATCTAAAGATGTATAATTTCCATTAAACCAATAGCCATCCGCGGGATTACCATTACTATCATAACCTAATGGCGCATCTGTAGCATCTACTGCATAGCCTTGAGTAAATGGGGGTTGTAAATAGCGCGCAACATTCCTTTGCCAATCATTTCTTGTATAGTCACCAACAATAATATTACCCTTGCAAGCTAACCCCAAAAAGTCCTTTTGCATATTAGCCGCGGCAGTAACTTCTGGATTTGCGTCAGGCTTTGTCCATGAAGGCCCATTTTTATAGGTTATATCACCTATTATATGGGTGTTTCTTCCCGAATAAATTGTACCCTGCCCTCCTACCACACCTCTGATTATTACATCGTTATCAATCACTACGGGTCCATCTACTATAATTGGACGAGTTTCGGTTCCTATAAGTATTAAGGTGCCATCATCTGCTGTTCCGGCAGTTCCATCTGGCCCGTTTCCTGAATAAACATTATCTACAAGTGTTTCTAATTGCCCGCTACCTGCATTCACCTGTTTTATGCTACCATCCTCAAGCGCGGCAAGATCCCTATAGCTTTGTAAGTCACCTAAAAACGGCATATCTAAAACTTCCTGCTGAGGATGATAAGTGCTAGTGCCATCGTAACCACCATTATAAGCAGTTCCTTCCGGGTCAGTTGGGTCAGTTGGATTCATAGGCCTGGCCTCATCAGGAGCCTGGCTTGTATAATGCGAAATATCTAAATTTCTGCTATTACCGGTTATATCTCCCGCGGCGCCAAGATCTGGATTAAGTGAAGCATACACATCACCGTTTATTTCAGGATTGCCGTTAAATGAAAAATTTCCATTAGAGCGCACATCGCCATTTACAGTAATTCCGCCTCCCCAGAGCCAGCCGTAATTATTAATAAAATATGCATAATCAAAAACAGGTGAAGGCCCAAGCTCATAAGTTATTTCTGCTGATATTATCTCCTTTACTGTTCCTCTGCCGCCTAAATATGTTACAGGTATTTCTCCTATAGCAATAAGTCTGACCTCAGCACCATCTGAGGTTAAACGTATTCCAGGCGCGTTTTCATTAGCTCTTTGTGTTGTTGGCAACTGCACAGTAAACATACCAATATCTTCATCAGCCACTATGGTGTCAAAAGATACTCTACTTGCAAACAAATCATCACGATTTGGCAAGGTATTTACAAACCAATTAAATGAGGCAATACCTGTTGATGGATTCCAGACGTTATTGCTAAACTCATCGTAAATATCCATAGTAACTTGTGCTAGGCCTGCGCGAGCTATAAAATGCGCCTTAACTCTGTCCCTGTGCCTTCTTGCAAGGATTGATTCGTTTAAACTTTGCGAAAATATACCAATGCCTAGGATTACTAAAATAACTATGATAAAAAATAATGCTATTAAAGCAATTCCTTTTTCTTTTGGTGTGTGTTTCATATTTATACCCCTGCGTAACTTATGTTAAAAATTGCTGTTTTCGCAATGTATTGATGTTATCAAGCTGTACCTTATTGGAAATTGTTTTACTGTTTCTTGAGTTGCTTCTACTTGTATTGTTATCCAATCTGAACCTGGCGCATTTCGAGTAAACAACAAGGCATCAATGTTTCTGGCAATAATAAATTCCTCTGTTGCGTTTCCAGCAGCATCCAATGCGCGCCTTATGATTTCATCATCTGATATAAGGTAGCTAACCTGACTATCCTGTGTCTGTTCTAAGCGCCTCCTTATACCCCATGCTCCGGGATCTGGATTTGATAAATCTATAGTTTCCTCTGGAAATCCCCCACTCGCTTCTAAAGTAATAGTCTCATCATCGGCAGCACCAACTAATTGTATTGGAATAGAAAAAGTTATTGCTTGGCCTCCATTGCTAATAACAACTCTGCTGGCAGCACTCTGCCTTAATTCATCAGCAATAATATCTAATGTATTTCTTAAGTTTTGCTGCAGCTGAATTTTGTTATTACAAATACGCCAATCTTTTTCTCCAGCAAACAACACAGCATATACTGCAGTCAGGATAATCGTAAAAATCACAACAACAACCATAACCTCTACCAGAGAAAATCCATTGTCTTTCCTTAATATATTCACTAGCTTTCCCTTGCTATTATGGTAGTTGCCTCAACCGGAGAACTTAGTCTGCCATCATTATTTATGTCTTCCCCACCATCCAATGCCCCATTCAGATTAGTATCCTCTCCTATTATCCTGCCACCTTTAATGCTATAACTAATAGCTATGGTCGCGCGCCTTAAATCATTACTTAGGGAGTCTATTGTAAAAACACCAACCGCATTTGAAACAGCTATTGACTCAAAAGCAAAATCATCTAAAACAAAGGTAGTGCCATCAAAATTAGTCAGTGAGTTAAAATCCGAAACATTATTTAGCATCTCCATCTGATGCCGCAGCAAGCTTGACATTTGCGTTAGGGAACCTGCGGTATCTGCTAAATAAATTGCAGAATTAAATATACTAAAAATCCCAACTAATACAATAGCCAGGATTGCTGTTGCAAGCATAAGCTCTGTGAGTGTAAAAGCTTTATTATTGGATTGCTGGGTCATCTGCTCCGGCATCCCCTTCCTGGTTATACCTTACAGTTCCGGTTTCATCAATATAAAAATATCTTTGACCAGTTCTCCCAGGGAAAGTAGGAGCCGCGTTTAATGTGAAAGCTACAACATTAATTAATTCGTAATCAAATTCATAACCAGCTTTTTCTCCGGCAGCTAATTGTGCATCAATATATGGGGGGTTTGAATGTGGAGAAGCTAAATCTTCCAGCCCTGTGGGGAATTCTTCCTCAGTAGAGAAATAAGATTGGCATGCAGAACTAATTATTTTACAGGAGGCAATGGCTACTGTTTCGTTTGCGTTCATTCTGCTACGCATCATACTTGATATTGCTATTGCCGCAATAGTAGCGATAATAGCAACCACAACCATAATCTCAATAAGCGTAAAGCCATATGTAAAGGCTCTTTTTTTCATATCTTACTCCTTTAATAAATATAATAATTATATTAGCTAATCTTAGATAAATTGTATAGTATATATAATTAAAAGTCAATAAAAAACCCAGTGTTAATTTTTAAAATTAACACTGGGTTTTTTATTTTTTAGCTTTACACCTGTTAACTAACAGTTAGCGTATAGTATTAGTCTTCTGCTTCTTCTGTTTCTGCTATTACGCCACTTTCAGTAACCTCAAAAATCCTGGTTCCTGTAACCCCTTCATTAATAGGCGCAGCTGTACATGTGTAGGTAAGACCATCATCACCTAATTCATAGTCAAACTCATAGCCTTGTCTTTCGCCACCAGCCAATACATCATCTATGTATGGCGGAACCTCATCAGCCAATGTGGCAAGATCATCAGGATACTCATCGTTCGCACCTAAGAAACTTTCACAGGCGCTACTTATAGTCCTGAGTGATGCTTGTGCGGCAGCTTCATTAGCATTATGCCTTGCACGCAGCAAGTTAGGAATAGCAATTGCGGCTAAGAGAGCAATAATAGCTACAACTATCATGATTTCAACAAGCGTAAAACCTTTTTTTCTTAGCTTTTTCATTTTACTCGACCTCCCTTCTTCCCTGAATGGGTCGTTTTTAAGTTATTTATAAGTCCTCCTGCTTTAAGTATATCATACACATATGCCATTGTCAATGGCATGAAAAATTTTCTTATACAACTATTAGTGGCCTATAATCTCTGTTATCTTAAATATAGGCATAAATATTGCCAGAACAATGCCCCCAACCACAACACCTAAAAACAGTATGATCACAGGCTCTATTATGCTAATTAAACTACTAACAGCGGCATCTACCTGTTCATCATAAAAATCCGCTATCTTGGACAGCATCTTCTCTAGCTGGCCTGTTTGCTCACCTATTGAAATCATTTTTACAGCCATAGGTGGCAGGACTTTACTTTTGCCTAGTGGCTCTGCAATGCTCTTACCATCCCTAATAGCTTTTGCTGATTCTACCATTGCTTTTTCCAGCACCTTGTTGCCACAGGTTTTGCCTACAATGTCCATGCTTACCAAAATCGGAACTCCGCTGCGTACTAGTGTAGATAATGTCCTGCTAAATTTGGATATACTAAATTTTCTGAAGAGCTCTCCAAAAATGGGCAGTTTAAGTACAGTGCTATCAAGAATATATCTTCCCCTGTCTGTTTTTATATATCTTAGCAGGATTATAATAAACAAAACCAGCGCGCCTACACCAAGCAGGAAGTATTGTCTTGCAAAATCACTTACAGCTAATAGTATAAGCGTTGGTAAAGGTAACGCTCCACCTAACAAGTCGAATATTCCTTTAAAAGTAGGCACTACTTTTATTAACAAAAATGCAGTAATTGAAATAGCGATAAATACAACAACCGCAGGATATACCATGCTGGATTTTACCTTGCGTTGCAGAGAATTTAATTTTTCTAAATATGTAGCTAAGCGAGCCAAAATTTCATCTAACAAGCCGCTGGATTCTCCTGCCTTTACCATATTTACATACAGGTGATTAAACACACGCGGATGCCTGGCTAGTGCCTGAGAAAAACCAGAACCAGTTTCAACATCATCTCTAACTTTGCCTATAGCTTCTTTCAGCGTCTTGTGTTCTGTTTGTTGGTATAATGCATCCAGTGCTGCAACAACAGGTATGCCTGACTCAACCATAGTGGCAAGTTGGCGCGAGAATATGGATAAATCATCTAGCTTCACTTTCTTCTTTCCACCAAATTCCATATTAAAACCTTTTTTGCCTTCAGCCAGAGAAATAGGCAGGAGCTCCTGTTTTCTCAACATCTCAATTGCACCTTCTTTATTCTGAGCACTTACATTACCTGCTATATTCTTGCCTTCTTTGTTTTTTGCAGTATATTTGTATGTTGGCATTTATTCCTCCGTCGTAATTCTTAACACCTCTTCTAATGTGGTTTGTCCATTAAGCCACTTTGCAATTGCGTTATCCCGTAAAAACTTCATTTCTTTTTTAACCAGGTATTGCTTTATCTTGTCATTCGAAACTCTTTGGATTATCATTTGTTTTATTTCTTCATCTAATAAAAATATTTCCATTGTTCCCATTCTGCCATAATACCCAGTATAGCCACACTTATTACACCCCTTACCACGATAGGTATTATATTTCTTTTTGGGATCCAATTTTATATTAAGTCGTGCAAGTACCGCCGGCGTAATGGTTGCCGGTTCTTTGCAATAAGAACATACCTTTCTGCAAAGGCGCTGTGCAGCAACTGCTATTAAGCTGGAAGCAATTAAAAATGGTTCAACACCCATGTCAATCAATCTTGTAATAGCACCAATAGCATCATTGGTGTGTAATGTGCTAAGTAATAACTGTCCTGTGAGAGATGCTTTAATAGCTATGTCCGCTGTTTCAAAATCTCTTATCTCACCTATAAGCACAATATCCGGACTTTGCCTTAAAATAGACCTTAAGCCAGTAGCAAAAGTTAATTTTATATCAGGGTTTACCTGCATCTGGGTAATCCCTTCAATTTGGTATTCTACTGGATCCTCAATAGTTACTATGTTTTTATCAATTGTGTTAAGCTTAGTTAATATAGAATAAAGAGTTGTGGATTTACCACTGCCTGTTGGCCCGGTAATAAGTATCATGCCGTACGGCCTTGCGGTAGCCTCTTTAAAAACAGCCAAAGTTTCAGGCAAATATCCTAAAGTATCTAAGCCTACAGTTAAGCTGGATTTATCAAGTGCTCTTAACACAATCTTGCTTCCGTGCGTTAATGGAAGGACAGATACTCTAAAATCTACTTCTTTATTTCGCATCCTTACCCTAAATCTGCCATCTTGGGGTAGGCGCCACTGTGTTATATCCAACCCAGACATAATCTTTAGCCTGGTAAGCACTGCATTCTGATCCTTTTTTGCCAGCTGAAATGCCTCATGCAATGTTCCATCAACCCTGTATCTTATGCGTAGCTTTTTTTCATCTGGTTCTATGTGTATATCACTGGCCCTTCTCTCTAATGCTTCACTGAGCATCAGATTTACCATTTTTACAATAGGTGCTATCTTACTAAGGCTTGCAGCTTCCTCAATATCTAAGGTCTGAACATTTTCTATCTTTGACACCTCTATAGAGTCTGCTTCGTCGCTGGCCTTAACTTCTTTTAGAAGTTCTGGTAATTGAGTAGCTTCTACATTGTAATAGTTATTTATTGCCTCTACTATTTCCTTTTCTGTACTTATAATCGAGCCTATATTAAAATTTGTAAGTGTTTTTATGTCATCTATCGCAAAAATATTCAAAGGGTCGGCCATACATACGCTTAAATTATTTCCTATTTTTGAGGTAGGTATTAATGTATATTGACGTGCTATTTTCTCTGGAATTAATTTGACAACCTTTGGGTCTATTTTAAGCCTGGATATACTAAGTACCGGTATATTAAGCTCTGCACTTAATAACATTGCTAGATCTTTTTGGCTAATTGCACCTTTATCAACCAGTAATTTTCCGAGATTCCCGCCTTGGGCCTTCTGTATTTCCATTACCGCCTGGAGGTCTTTCTCAGAAACCAGCTTGCTTTCTCTTAGTATCTCTATTAGCTTATCGCGCAAGTGCATTATCATTTTAGAATCATTCCTTATCTCCTACTGTTAGCCTCATAACCTCTTCAAGGGATGTAGCGCCTGTTTTTGCTTTACTTAATCCATCTTCCCTTAAGGTCAACATGCCTTCTTTGCGCGCTTGCTGTTTAATCTCATATTCCGAAGCCTTGTTCATAATCAAAGTTCTTATTGTTGGGCTAAGGCTAAGAACTTCTATAATCCCTAACCTGCCTTTATATCCTGTCCCCAGGCAATGTTCACAGCCTTCTGCGTGATAAAATTTATCCTTTGAATCTTTGCTTAATAGAAATTCTTTTCTAATGGCATCTGTAATTTTATATTCTTTTTTGCATTTTGTGCAAATTTTACGGATAAGTCTCTGCGCAGCAATCAACACAACAGAGGAGCTTACCATAAAAGGCTCCACGCCCATATTGACCAATCTGGTGACCGCGCCTGCGGCCGTATTAGTATGCAAAGTACTTAACACTAAATGCCCTGTAAGCGCCGCTTTTATAGCAATATCCGCGGTCTCATAATCTCTTATTTCTCCTACCATAATAATGTCAGGATCCTGTCTCAACATAGAGCGAAGGGTTTTAGCAAAGGTCAAGCCTATCTCAGGCTTTGCGTTTACCTGGTTTATTCCTTCTAAATCAAATTCAACTGGATCTTCTGCTGTTAAAATATTTTTTTCAGGGGAGTCAATAAACTTAAGTATTGAATATAAAGAGGTTGTTTTACCGCTACCGGTTGGCCCACAAACCAGTATCATACCATGCGGGCGCAAGGCACTCTTTTTTAATGCTTCCAGGGCCACGCCCTTAAATCCAAGCTTTTCCACGTCAAGGTTCGCCTGCGTTTTGTCTAATATTCTTAAGCTAACTTTCTCACCATAACTACTAGGTAAAATAGATACTCTGAAATCCACAAACCTATCCTTAAATTTTACTTTAAACCGTCCATCTTGCGGCAAGCGATGCTCAGCTATGTTTAATTCAGACATAATCTTTATTCTGGAAACAACTATATCGTGCATTTTCTTTGGCAAAATTCTTGCTTCTTGAAGCAGGCCATCTACGCGATATCTAACCCTTGTAGCTTCTTCAAGAGGTTCAACTAAAATATCACTTGCCATAAGCCTTGTTGCTTCTGCTAATAGCATATTAGTAAGCTTAACCGCGGGAACGTCCTCTACTATGCGCCTGAGTTCCGAGGTGCTCATAGTTTTTGATTCTACAATCTCAGATGCAATAGATCCGGGTTCCTCCATATCCCTTACTACCTGCTCTAGTGCTTTGTGCGTATGTGCAGCGTAATAATGCTCTATCGCGGATAATATTTCTTTTGTAGTTGTAAGCACTACCCTAACCTGAAAACCTGTCAACGAAGCTATATCGTCTATGGTAAATACGTTCAATGGATCTGCCATGGCAATAGTAAGATTTTTTTCTATTTTGGATATGGGTATTATTTCGTAACGGCGTGCTAATTCTTTGGGTATTAATTCTATCAAGGAGGGGTCTATCTTGTATTTTTCTAAGGTAATGGTAGGGATGTGTAGGCTTTCACTTAAGAGCGAAACAATGTCCTGTTCCTTTATGTGGCCTAGCTTAATTAATATCTGGCTTAATTTCCCCCCTTGTTTCTTCTGCAGTTCCAACGCCTCATCCAATTGCTGCTTATTTAATAAATGTTTTTCTAATAAAGCGCTGGCTATTTTCTCTTTAAGGGTTTGAGCCATAGTATTTTTTTATAGTCTCTTTTATGTCACTTTGTGTGCTTACAAACGTCTGAACCTTACAGTTTGTAATAAGCTCTATATCTTCTATGGCATGAAGATTTAGGGGGTTGGCCATTGCCACTGTAAGAGAATTACCAACTTTATCTATTCCAATTAAGGCGTACTGCTCTGATACGTTTCTAGGTATAAGTTTTACTGTTTCAGCATCTATGTCATAGTTTTTTAGGGGCAGGTAAGGGAAACCATACTGTGTAGTTAGCGCCTGTGCAATCTGCTCCTCTGTAGCAAAACCTAGTAGAACAAGTATGTTGCCAATCAGCCCACCTTTTTCCTTTTGTATCTGCAGGGCTTTTTGAAGCTCAGACTCTTTTATTATTTTTCTTTCAATAAGCAGCTCGCCAAGCTGCTTTGACACCATTCTTCTTGGAGGTGCTATCATAATGTTGCTTATCCTTTTATTTTAAGCTTTAGTTGCTTTTGCGTCTTCCGCAAGACGCTGGCGCGCCTTACTTATTAGCTCCACAGCAGATGCCCCATCTATAGGATTCTCGCTAATACCGGTTCGCGCCTCTAATGTTTGCAGTTTAGCCTCTGCCTTTGGGTCTACTATCACGCCTGCTAATTTCTTTTTGATCTCTTTGCTTATATTGTCAGCTTCTCTTTTATTTCTTTCAGGAAGTACTATGGCAAATTCATTATCCGCAAACCTGGCAGCCCTGTCCACCGGAGTCAGGTTCTCTGACACTGCCTTAGCAATCTTTTTAAGCGCCGCTTCACCAGCCATTCTTCCGCGACGGCTGCAATAGGATTCAAAATCTGCTATCTTCAACAAAACAAATGAGCATGGCCGTTGATATATTATGGAACGTTTTATTTCCTCTTCAAGGCGATCCTTTATAAATTTATCGTTGTAAAGCCCTGTTAATTCATCCACTACTTCTAGTTCTTCTGCTTTTTTGATAAGAGTATCGTTCTCCAGCGCTATAGCAACCTGTTTCACAAAAACTCTAAGCAGCTCTTTGTCGTCTGTGGTATAGGTGTAAACTTCTTTTTTGTTGCCTGTCATTAAAATGCCTTTGCATTTCTCATGCAATATAATGGGCATAATAATGCAATTTTTAATCTCATAAGTTTCACGGAGTTTTTCTATATCAGGAGAAGTTTCTTCTAAGTTTTTATCAATAATTACATCAGTAATATCAACTGCTGCCCGCCCTAGCGGTCCATGCCCTAAAAGCACAGGGCGCCTTACAACATCCTCTGACTTAAAATTAGCCAACGCTACAGGGTCCAGGGTATTTGTATCTGAATCAAGGATCATTATAACAGTGGGATTAGAATCTTCTATGTGCGCTATCTTATCAACGAGCATATCCATTATAAGCTGAAGTTCTGCTCCTGTAGATATGAGGCTTCCGATTTGCAACAGGCCTGAAAGTGCCATAACTTTTTTATTAATATCTATATTTATATCCTTGGTTTTTTCTCCGTAACTTCTAAGTTCAGATATGTTGTTTTTTATTGTCTGTGTCATAGCATTAAGTGATTTTCCTAAGTCACCAATTTCATCCTCGCCAGTTACTTTAACAGAGTGTTCTAAATCTCCTCCAGCAATTCTTTTTGCATCAAGGGCCATCTGCGCGATAGGCTCAATCATTCCTTTAGCCAATTGTAGGCCCAAGATGGTTATTATCAAGGTTATAAATATAATCAGGCTTATTGAACCAATTTCTGGATACTTTGGAAATATAAAATTAACAGCAAAATAACCGCATATAAGCAACGGTATTATAGACATGAGCGAAAACGCTAACATTAACTTATAGCGTAAAGGTTTGGGAACCAAAGAAAGCTGCTTGAGGATTTCTGTCATTTTGACCCTCCTGTTAATTATTTTTAAAGTGATTGAATATTTTTTTTATATCGCCTTCTGCTGACCGAGATACCATAGCACCTATAAAAATCAGAATAGAAAATTGCCAGCAGTCTTCCGGGCCTATCATTAATCCGGTATGTACATCTTCTGCCCGCTGCAGCTTGTTTTTGTGATACTCAATAGCTTTCTTCAAGGGGCCTTCGTAAATATCAACAGTTGAGATGTGATGATCATACTTAAGCGACGGAAATCGTACGCCTCTTATAAGTAAAAAATCTATTATTTTATCAGTGTTAATATCGAGGACTTCTTCAAAATCAAATCCCTGAAATTGTGGAAGGTTACCAGGCAAAATAATAGCGGGTTTTTCAACCAACACCCTACCTGATCTAACAACCGTATCCCCCATATTTAGTGCTGATTCTGCCAAAAAAAGATAAGGAATCTCTGTATGCGCAAATGTTTCCAACTGACGCACGCGCGCCCTCAGTATCTCTGTATTTTTTAAGGCCTTCTGCCAGGTCTGCTCTATATCCATAATATTTTAATGCCTTTTCTTTAAGTACTATGTAAACACTTTATTATATACCATAGCTTATACTGAAGTCAAAACAAAAAAAATGATCTTATCCAACGAAATTAACTAATGTGCCAACGCCCTGGATCTTTACCTCAATTTTATCCCCTATATTCATAGGGCCAACACCCATTGGAGTGCCGGTAGCAATGACATCGCCCGGGTTTAGGGTCATAATGTTGGATATAAAATGAATTAACTCATGCATTTTAAAAATTAAATTAGCGGTTGAAGACGATTGTTTTTGCTTGCCGTTTAGAAACAATTCAATATCTACATTATCAGGTTCGATATCCGTGGCTATACATGGGCCTATGGGGCAAAAAGTATCAAATGATTTCGCTCTTGTCCATTGTCCATCTTTTTTCTGAAGATCCCGCGCGGTAACATCATTTAAGCAGGTAAAACCAAGTATATAATCCTTAGCCTTTTCTCTGTCTATAGTTTTGGCCTCTTTTTTAATAACCATTGCAAGTTCTGCCTCATAATCAAGCCTATTTACTCCTTCAGGATAAATTATTTTTTGATTATGCCCTATTACCGATGTTGAAGGTTTAAGAAACAAAACAGGTTCTTCGGGTATTGGCATACCTAATTCCTTTGCATGGTCTTTATAATTTAAACCTACGCATACCACCTTATTCGGAGCAACCGGAGCAAGAAGCGTAACATCTGCAACGTCAATATTCTCTCTATCTGTTTTAATCTTGCCAAATATAGAGCCATATATAGGGCTTATACAATCGTCCTCAACTAAGCCATGACTAATTTTATTTTTATATTTAAATCTGACTATCTTCATAACTATTTAAAAACTGAATACTGATAACTGTTTACTGGCTCACTGTGCCTTCGGTTTAATTTTATCAATAACCAGAGGATATCGGACTTTAAGCTCGCCATTTAAAAGCACCTCAACTGAATACTCACCTGGTGCCTGGAACAGGAGATTATTGAATCTGGCAACTACCCTGTGCTTTGCACGCAAATTTATTAGCTTAAAATTTGTCTCACGATCCTCTATTATCTTTGCCCCATCAGGAGCTAATATCCTGCTTCTTTGAGTAAATTCACCCATGCCACTACACCAACAATTCATAATATAAAGTACTGGATGCCGTACTGGAAATTTAATTGCACCTATATTTTCAAACAAACCGATGAGCATAAATTTTCCATTTGCTTCTCGCCTTACATCATCACATAAAACTGAAAAAAGCAATGTTGGCTCTATCCTTTGGGTTTCTTCTGCCATTACAATATCCTTTCGTTATTAAAAGCGATTATAGCACAACTCTAAACCATAGTCAAAATTTACTTTACAAATACAAATAATAGGTGTATATATAATACTTAAGATGTATACAGAATTTTACGGCCTAAAAGAAAATCCTTTCAATGTAACCAGTGACCCAAGCTACCTTTTTATGAGCAGGCATCATAAGGAGGCCTATGCACACCTTCTTTACGGTATAAAACAACGCAAGGGCTTTATTGAAATTACAGGTGAAATCGGCGCTGGCAAAACCACACTTTGCCGTGCACTTTTAAGAGAAATCAGCGATAACATTAAAACTGCGTTAATATTAAATCCAAGTTTATCTGAATTTCAACTATTACAATCCATACTCGAAGATCTTGGACTTAGTGTAGAGGGAAAAAATAAATTTAACCTATTAAAAACACTTAATGATTTTTTAATTAAAGAATTGACCCATGGCAACAATGTTGTAATTATTATCGATGAGGCACAAAATCTCACAGGCAAGCTACTGGAACAGATAAGATTACTTTCTAATTTAGAAACAGAAAAAGAAAAATTAATACAAATAATACTTGTGGGCCAACCTCAGCTGAAAAAAAGATTATTGCACGAGGACTTAACCCAGTTGCGCCAAAGAATCGCCATAAGATACCACATTCTTCCTTTGGATAAAGATGAGATCAGAGATTATATTCATCACAGGCTTACAGTGGCTGGCTGCAATAAAACCATAACCTTTACAGACAGTGCTATAGACCAAATCTATTCTTATACACTTGGCACTCCGCGCCTTATAAATGTTGTCTGCGATAAAGCACTGCTTACAGGTTTTGTCGAAGGAACAACATATTTCAACGGTGATATTATAAACAAGGCAACTGAAGAAATTGAAGGAAGGGTTGTAGCAAAATGAGCATAATCCATGACGCTCTAAAAAAGGCTGAACAAATAAAAAAAGAAGTTGAAGATGTCGAAGTTCAAAAAGAAAGCCATACCTTTATCTTAAGCAAGAGGCCCGCAGCGGCAATTACTCCTACATCTGTAAGCGCTAAAACAAAAAAACGTTTTTTAATAAATAAGAAATTTCTAATACTACCGTCTGCTATAGCATTAGTTGTAATTTTTATTGTATATACATTACTAATGAATAATTATATCTCGTCTGAAACAAAAACCGCACAGCGCAATCCCGCCAACACATCTCCCCTTCCACCCTCAACAGCATTTGTAAAAACAACTTCACAAGGAGTTAATTCCAGTAAAGTACTTATCCTCTCCGGAATAGCCTATGAAGGCACAAGGTCCATGGCTGTAATAAATGATAATATATACACAGTAGGGGAATTTATTAACGGTGCTGAAATTATAAAAATAGGTAAGAACACGGTGCTGTTAAAAGATGGGGATGATAATATAGAATTAAAGGTAAAGTAGGAAGGGTCCCAATTTCTTATTGCTTCTTTATTACCTTCAGAAATGCCTTTACAACTTTTGCGTCAAATTGATTACCTGTACACCTCTTAAGCTCTTTAAGCGCCTCTTTACGGCAAAGAGGCCTGCGATAAGGGCGCTCAGATGTCATTGCATCAAAAGCATCTGCAACACCTATTACTCTTGCCTCAAGCGGAATAGCCTCTCCTCTTAAACCAACTGTATATCCTTTACCGTCAAAGCGTTCATGTTCATGATAAATGGCAGGTAGAAGGTTTTTAAGTTGCGGAATTGACTTAAGAATATGCAGCGCTGTTTCCGGGTGCTTTTTTACAACCTTATACTCTTTGTTGGTAAGCCTTCCGGGTTTATTTAATATTTTATCAGGAATACCTATTTTACCAATATCATGAAGCAAGCTAGCGCGGCGGATTATTTCAATTTGATATATCGGCAATTTCATTTCTTTTGCAATTGAGACTGCATACCGTGCTACTTTTCTGGAGTGTCCATGCGTATAATGGTCTCTTGCGTCTAATGCTGCTGCTAAAGCAAAAATAGTTCCAATATACAGGCCTTCAGTTTCTAAAACTAATTGATGGCTTTTGATAGATGCGGCTGTTTCATATGCTAATATTGACAAAAGCTCAAGATCTTCTTTATCAAAAGGGGGCTTGTTGTGGTATTTACATAAGTTAAGCACTCCCATCGCATCAGAATTATCCACTGCAAGAGGAATGCTAATAGCAGAAGTTGCATCCAGTCCTTTTAGCAAACACTTTATATTTTTGTTAACCTTCTCACCCTGATTAACAATAATTGCTTTGTTGGTTTTAGCAACCTTACCAGCTATACTTCCTCCAAGTAATTCTTCTGCCTTGTTTGTAATGCGTTCTGGGATACCAATGGATGCATTAATCTTCAACACCCCTTGCTGGCCTACTAACATAATAGAAGCTCTGTCTGCACCACTCTCTTTAACAGCGCTATCTAATGCTATTTCTAACATTTTATTTAAATCTTTCGTGCCAATTAATCTTCTACCTGATCTAACCAGAGTATGCACCCGGTTGAAATCCTTTTTTCTATAAATATTGCTAATATGCAAGTTATTCACACTGATTGCCGCAATTACCAAATCCAACATTGTGTGCAATCTGCTTGGGTTATTTTTATAT
>Ga0075116_10000778_pt1 | contig 14637 bp, 9 predicted proteins | sample AntAceMetag02UKC_FD_69786 | JGI IMG/M metagenome (GOLD analysis project Ga0075116, IMG submission 69786) | Saline lake microbial communities from Ace Lake, Antarctica- Antarctic Ace Lake Metagenome 02UKC | ecosystem: Environmental > Aquatic > Non-marine Saline and Alkaline > Saline | place...
CGTTACGGTAGACCGGAAAAGGAGTGATCGTACACTCATGAGTAATGGACTTAAGATTATGTGGGTAGGGAATCAGCATGATCAGCCTACGGGCTACGGCACCATCGCAAAGAAGGTCATTCAGTTCGTGCAACACAATTCCAGACACGAGATGGTAGAGTTCGCAATCTCTGGGCTTCAGAGGGTACGACCTTACGAGTGGGACGGAGTGAAGGTATACAGCCAGTCTACCTATGGCGGCAAGATGGGCCTTGGTGACTGGGCATCAGTTCAAGCGAAAGAGAATCCCGATGTATGGATGTTGAACTTCGATGCGTGGGCAACAGCCGATGCGTCAGGCGAGTCAGTGATCCCCAAGATTGGAGTCAAGTACGCACTATACCCCCCGATCGACCACGATCCACTACCCCCACCGTGGTACTCTGTACTACGGAATGCAGTCGACATCGTTCCTTACTGCGACTTCGGGGCGCGTGTGATGCGTCAGGGCCTTGGTCCTTCCGTGTCGATCAGTAAGCCAATCCATCACGGCATTGACACAAGCATCTTCAAGCCCCTTCACCTCACGAAGAAAGAGGTGTTCGGACAGGACATCGATGAAGACGCATTCGTAGTAGGTATCTTCAAGAACAACCAAGGTACCCGTGCGAAGTACGAACTACAGCTTGAGGCATGCCGCCTGTTCCTGAACACTGTGCAGGATGAACGTGTGCGCTTCTTCATCATGGCACACAAGACAGGCAACCAGTCTCCGAACCTTGAAGAGTTGATACGAAGATTCGGGCTGTCAGGAAAAGTGTTTATCATCGCCGCCGATAGCTACAAGGCTGGACTCACAGCCGAAGAGTGCGCGCGGTACTACAACGCTTGCGATGTTGTTCTGAATTGTGTTGCGGGTGAAGGCTATGGATTGCCTATCATCGAAGCCTTTGGATGTGGCGTTCCTGTCATTGGAACCGCATTCACCTCCATGCCTGAGTTGATTCTTGGCAGGGAAGGCGAGATCAAAAAGAAGATCCTCTCAAACGGCGAGTGCTACGAAGGCCCTCACGGGTGGGTAGTACCAACGTCCGGCAAGGAATACACGGCACTGAAGCGATCTGAACGCCGTATCTTCCTGCCACAGGATGCAGCCGCCGCCTTGATCCAAGCGTACTCAAAGCCTGAGACACGGAAAGCCATGGGTGAAGTAGCGCACGAGTGGGTACAGGATAAGGATTGGAATGTCATCTGCGGTCAGTGGGTTGACTACTTCGATCGACTTGAAGAGAAGGTGCAACCTAAGAAGTACACGTGGACGCCATTGAAGGAAGAAGAGAAGATCGCTGTCGGTAGTAAGAAGACAGCATGTGTAGTCTTCTCATGGAATCGCCCGAACTACCTTGTCAAGACGCTTGACTCACTGGCAAAGAACACGATGGCCGATGAATGCGATTGGTTCTTCTACCAAGATGGATGGAAGAACGATGAACAGTATCCGTATGCGAATGCAGAGGACGAAGCCACAGTACGTGGTCAGGTGCAACAGTGCTTTGAGATCCTGACAGACTTCCCATTCGAGAGTAAGGAGATCATTGCCAACGAGTACAACATGTGCATTGGATCACAGCTACAGGCCGCAAAGGCGCGCCTGTTTGAAGAGTATGACAATGTCATCTTCTTCGATGACGATCACGTTGTGAGTGAGGACTACATCGAGTTGCTGCTTCGGATGCACGAACAGTACCCAGATGCCATCGTAGGCGCACAGGCAAGCGAGATGCGAAACATCCCTAGCTATGCGAAGCCCAATATGGTAGGCATCACTGAGGGTGCATCCCCCGGCGACTCAACGGCGCGCGCTGGCAGATGGCGATGGCTTGCGTACTTGGTCCCTGTGTCTGCTTATCTTGCGACACTGGCTGAGATGGACGATTACATGGACTTCATCGGACCAAGCTACAGGAACATCCCTCATCACGCTGTACGTGTCCGCTATGGCTGCGAAGTCACGGGGTTCGACGGTGTGATGGATGTCATCTGCAACCAGCATGAGATCCAACGTATCGCAACGGTGATCCCTCGTGGTAGGTACATCGGAGAGACAGGGCTGTTTGGTACGCCCAAGATCTTCGGACAGATGGGATTCCCACGGTATGACACAATCAAGTTCGATGAAGCGTCATACGATCGCTTCGTGTCACCGCAGGATGAACCTGACCGGCAGATTGAGACACCCGCTGGGAAGATGACGCCTGACAAGCGCGGTAGATTGGAAGGTGCCGATCAGTGGTTGGTCGACACGATCAATGAACGCGTCCACGAAGGCGACACTGTTGTTGATGTGGGTGCATGCGCTGGCTACTACACGCGGCTGCTTTCGCAGAGAGTAGGACCAAGTGGAAAGGTGTACGCCTTTGAACCGAACCCTACGAACTTCAAGCTGCTTGCTGGAAACACAGAGGGCCTTGAGAACGTCATCCTCGTGAATCGTGCGGTGTCCGATAAGGCCGGTACTGGCACACTGAGTCTCAGCACCACGAATTCAGGCGATCACAGGCTGTACGATGCCGGTGAAGGCCGTGAAACGATCGAAGTGGACGTAGTGACGCTGGATGAATACTTCGGCACCTTTGGTACCTTACAATCGATCGACTTCATCAAGATCGATGCGCAGGGGGCTGAGGGCGCGGTGTTCGCTGGCGCGCGCAACTTGATAGCTGCTTCACCTACCATGGTGGCAGTCGTTGAGTACGCGCCGAAAATGATGAAGGAATTCGGGATCACTGCGAATGAAATGATGGATGAAGCCTTCGCACAAGGATTCTCATTGGTTGCCATCCGTGACGGTGGCGAGTCGATCGAACACTTGACCGATACCTACAAGGACAATGATGACGCGTTCACAGACATCCTGATTGAACGCAAGGCCCTCTTCGATGCAACAGATGGGGGTGCTGAATAGACATGATCAAGGCACACTGGATGCAATGCGGAAACAACTTTGGTGACTGTCTCACTCGATACTGGCTTGAGAAGTTGATCGGCCTCAGTGTCGAATTTGCCGAACCCGAAGACGCCATGGTAGTAGGCTGTGGAAGCATTCTCGATTGTGTGCCTGAAGGATACAAAGGCGTTCTGCTTGGGACTGGTTCGATGTATGACAAGCCACGTCCTGACCTACGTAACGTCGACGCACGTGCTGTGCGCGGCCCGTTGACGGCAGAGTTGATGGGTATCGATGCACCTTATGGTGATCTTGGCATCTTGTTCTACCACTTGAAGCCGAAGTTGATTGCCTTGGGTGCAATGCGCAAAGTGCATGCGCTTGGACACCTACCTCACTACGCAGTGAAGAAGAATCAGGAAGGGCATCTTATCGAAGTCCTGTCTGGGGTAGACGAAGTTCTGTTCGGTGTAGCGCAGTGCGGGAAACTTATCACGAGTTCCCTACACGGTATAATGCTTGCAGACGCACTGGGCATTGAGAACATGTGGATAGAAGAAGAAGCGGTATGCGGCGACGGGTTCAAGTTCAAGGACTACGCCGCATCCCTTGGTGAAGACATTCAGCCGAACACGTGGCGTCTTGGCAATCAGTACAAGATTGCTGAGATGGCAACACGCCTTCGGAGGATTGTCATTGAAACAATCGATAGCTGCATTGGCAGCGAAGGGGGCAGAGATGCACATCAAGAATAGCAACTCTGGATCTAAGTCGATCACTCTTCCTCAATTCGATGGATTGCGTGTGACGTTCACAAAGAACGGCCATGCAAACGTCCCTGACGCCGTTGGGCGTCATCTACTGAGGACGTGTCCCTCAATCGAGGAAGTAGGTGGTAGTACAGCAAAACGGTCACGGCGCAGCCGTACGACCGCAGTGAAGGGTGACACGCCTGTCTCTCTCAATCTCGATAGCGAGAGTGAGGTAGAGGCAGTCGATGTTGAAGCACCGGATGCGGACACGCAAAAGGATGGTGAATAGCCAATGGTACTTGAAGCCGGTATTAGAAGTCAGAGAGTAGACTCGATGCGAGAGACATCGGGCGCGCTTGCGACGGGTGGCGTGTTCGTTCCGTTTGGTGACGTAGTCAAGCGATTCTCATGGAGTCCTGACGCGGCACTAGAGGCACGACGCGGTATTGGAAGCGTCGACTCGAAAGGGTTCGACACGGGGCCGGAATCGCACTCGTGCGTAGTCTCCTATCTGTTGCAAGGCGCGCAAGTTGTTGCCGCTACGCTTCAGTCTGGGGATGAAACTGGTACGCTTGTTGCCGATCAGATTGAATGGACGGCTGTAAAGGGCGGTCACGATGGTAACGACATCACTGTTACCTTGATCGCTGGTACCGCTGACGCCGCTGGAATCACAGTGGTCAGTAAGGACATCGTGTGTGAGGTTGGTACGGCACTCGCCGCCGATCTCTGTACGTTGCTGAATGCGAACTCTGACGTTGCCGCACTGCTTACGTGTGCAACAACGGCAGTCACATCGGCAACAGGAACTGTTGCAGCCGCCGCTATTGGAACGCTGTCGGCAGGGGTATCGACTCCTCTGGCTGAGGCATTCAATCGTGACTGTGATGGACAGATCGAAGCACGAACGATCGTACAGAGAGAAGATCACTGTACGGGTGGCGAGTCTGACAAGGGTATGCGTACCTACATTGTTGTTGAGGGCGCGAAACCTGCGTCTGCGCGCATCCCTGGCGACCCTGGACAGGCTGGACCTATTGAGGTAGAGATCACATACACGGCTGAGAAGGGCCGTCAGTATGAAATCTCTCAGCCAAGCGCAGGAACCGTTCTGTACGTACTGTCTTCGGCAGCGGCTGATTATGCCGCAACGGTCACAGTTGAGGATGACGATGGAACGCAGGAAGAGATCGTTGTCAGTGGTACTGGTTCGACCACGTTCACTTCCATCGACGCTTGCGAATTGGCCTCTGAGTTGACAGGAACGCTTACTGTTCAGGAAGGCAGTGCGACCGGCGCTACTCTGATTGTCATTCGTGGTTCGGGCGATTACGCGAATGCTGAGGGAGACATGGGTATTCCCGTGTTGCCTACCAGCGGATCACGTACCGCGTCCCTTGGATCTGCCTATGAGAAGTTCTTGGGCGACACGATCCAGTCTGACGGATCGGATCTGGCGTACGACATCAACTCGGCAGAACTGTCTGTCGACAATAGCGTTGAGGCGTTGCCGCGTGGTCAAACGCGTAAGCAACGAATCGTTGAAGGTAATCGTGTACTCCAATTGACCGCTACGGTTATGGGAGAGAACGAATACCAAACGCAAGTGACTAAACATCTCATGGCTACAGCCAATGACATTGTTTGGACAATGACGAACAACGTCTTCTCACTTTTGGGCGCTGTTCTTACTGACGTTGGTGACAAGTCGATCGAAGAGGGCGCGGCTTACCTTCAATTCGACAACGTATTTACAGGAACGTCAATCACACTGGCGTAGCGAAGAATATGGCCTATGAGGGGCCGGATCGATTCTAAGGCCCCTCTAGTCCACTCAGATCCATGAAGGCGATACTTGCACGGGACAGACTGGCGTTCTGAGGTAGGATGTCAGTGAAATGGGAGGAAAAACACACCGGGAGGTGTCAAGAATTATGGCTAAGAAGGGAAAAGGCGACACAGTTCAACTGGCAAACCGGAAGAAACGGGCCACGATGGAGATGTTCAAGGTCAAACGTGACGGTGAAGGCAAGCTGATCCCCGTCGACCGTGAGACTGAGTTCGGAATCGTGTCTGTTATCCCTATGACTTACGGTGATGCCGAAGAGTGGGGAGAGACAATGGGCGATGCTGACAACGTCGACGCGAATACACTCGCGAAGCAGTTCCAAAAACATGTAGTAGATCCTGACATGTCAGGTATCAACGGCGCTACACTCAAGAAAGACTTCAAGCCGTTGGTCATTCAGGAACTCCTGATGGCGATCATTGGCGCATCCGGCCTTGAAGATCAACTGAGTGCCACGGTCAACGCTGACGGTACAGCCAAGGTAACTGTCGATGCGGGAAACGAATAGAACAGGAGGAAGCCTTGGAAGCATGGCTGCACACCGAAATGGGTTACAGCTTTGTAGGTCCGAACTCCTTCTACAGGCTAACGATGCCTGAAATCCGCAGGTTGCAACGCGGATATGAGACGTTACATAAGGAAACGAATAGCAACAAAGGTGGAAAGAGGCGTACTGGTCGAAGGCAGTCAGACAGTACGAAACTTGCAAAGTTCAAGAGTCGAAAGGGGTTGAATTAGACATGTTCGCACCGGCACTTCAGAAGCGAGTACAGGTTGTAGTATCTGGAAATGCCACCGCCTACAACTCTGCGATGGCCGGTGCGCTTGTCAAGACGAACGCATTCAAGGTCGGGGTCGTTGCCGCAATGGCAGCGGTCGTGGCCTTGAGTGGTGTCCTTGCTGGGGCGGCTGTGAAATCCGCAGCTTCGTTCCAACAAGCTATGTCGAAAGTGAAGGCAATCTCTGGTTCGACTGCCAAAGAGTTCAAGGCCCTTGAGAATGAAGCAAAACGCCTTGGTAAGATAACCAAGTTCTCAATGGTCGACATCGCTAGTGGGATGGAAGTTCTTGCACGTGCTGGACTCAAGCCAATCGATATGATCAAGACTATGTCTAGTGTTACCGCGCTTGCGGCATCACAGAACATCGAATTGTCTGAATCCGCTGGCATGGTCGTTGGTTCGTTGAAGGGAATGGGCCTTGCATACAGCCAAGCGAACCGTGTAGCCAACCTGTACGCGGCTGGGGCTGCATCTGCATACATGAACACAACTGACTTGCAGGAAGCGTTCACGGTCCTGATGCCATTCACCCGCGCGCTTGGTGAAGAGATGGAGACAACGGTTGGACTAATCGGTGTGCTGGCTGATGCGAACCTGAGAGGCACGAAAGCTACTACAGCAATGAGAACTGGATTTATTCGACTTGCAGCCCCGTCGAAATCCGCTGAAAAGTGGTTGGACAGACTAGGTGTAGCTGCATTCGATGCCGCTGGCGAGTTCGTTGGCATATCGAGTGTCATTCATCAATTGGAAGGCGCACTGGATGGCCTATCCGCCGAAGATCAATTGAAGGCTGTCGGTGAGATATTCGGCAAGAGGGCGGCTGGTAACTGGCTTGCTGTTATCAATCAAGGCGGCGATGCACTTGACATGATGATAGCCAAGGTGTCCAACACGAACGCTGCTTTCGACCAACAAGCAACGATGATAGACAACCTGCGTGGTTCGATAACGATCTTCGCTTCGTCTATGGACGCTGCATTCCAGGCACTAGGTGAACCTGTTCTTGGTGTGCTACAGAGTGCCTTTGAATACCTGACGCGGATGGTCAACTTACTGATCGATCGCATCCGCGCAGCCGCGCCGTACATCCAGGCGTTCTTTGAGACAATGTATTCTTACATCTCTTCAAACCGTGAGGCAATCGGATTCCTGATCAAGCAGATAGCGAACATGGCAAAGGTCGTTGTAATCATTGCCGGTGTAGCACTTGCCTTCAAGATGCTGATGTCACCTATCCTTTGGCTTACAGCCGCTGCATTCGCATTCTACGCTGCATGGATGTCGAATCTGTGGGGTGTACAAGAGAAGATTGAATCGTTTGGCAACGTACTTGGAAAGATCATCTCAGCACCGATTGCATTCGTGCTTGACATTACAGGTGAAAATGAATCAGCAGACGCAGTGCGTGGCTTCTTTGACAGACTCAGTGGAAAGCTGATTGGTCTTGCAGGTACGTTCGTCCTTGGCAAGTGGCTTATCGGCGGGCTGGTATCAGGTGGAACATTGGCGGGTGCGGCATTGACCCTTCCAACTCTTGCAGTAGCTGCGCACCTTGCGTGGTCTATCTTCAACTTCGTAAGTGATTTGAAAACTGAAGGTCCAGGTGCGGCTATCATGGGCGCAATGCCCGCCGCAGGTGGTGTCATCGGCGCAATCATCGGTGCAATCATTGGTGGTGCCCCAGGCGCAATAATCGGGTACACACTTGGCACAGCGGCTGGGTATGGTCTGAAGGTGCTTGTCACCGGATTGATGGAAACTGATTGGTCTATCCATGCGAAGGTCGTAGACGTACAGGTAGACTACGGCACCATGCTGGATAGGGCCGGTCTGATCAATCCTAGTGCCGTTACAATGCCTCTTAACCCTCGATGGCTTCCAGGGGGCGAGTTTGCGCTGGGCGGCGTTGTCCCTGGCACTGGCATGGGCGACACCGTTGCTGCGATGCTTGAACCTGGGGAGTTCGTCATTCCTAAGTGGATGATGGAAATCCAAGAGGTCAAGAACATGATCACGGGCATTTGGTCACGTGGTAAGCGCATGGCAGCAGGTGGGCCTGTCGGGTTCACCGCAGGTACAGCCGGTGCATTGGCAATTGAGTCGAAACTCCTAGCCGTATTGAACTCATTAGAGAAGTTCTTCAAGGAAAACTCTGTTGGACTGGAAGGTCAGGCATGGGTTGAAGACAACTTCGCTGCATTGAAACAATTGACAGAGTCCGCATTGATAACCAAAGATGAGTTCAATTCGCTGGTACTTGGCATACAGGAAGATGCCGCTGCTACTGCCGCCCTTGTTGACACCATCAATGAACAGGCAGACGCATCCCTCAACGCTGTTGATGCTGTCAATGGACTTGCGAATAGCGCAACGACGGCAGCGCAGACGTTGTCTTCCGCACTAGGGAAGGTGAAGGGGTACCTTACACAGATGCCTGGATTGCTTGGTGAAGTTGCTGGCAGCCTTGTTGACTTCGTCCAGTCGCTACAGGCAAATGACTGGGCCGGGATGGCAAACGCTGTAGGACAGATCATCTTGTCATTCATGCGTGAGGCACTTAGGAAGCTGCAAGATCAGCTTGCTTCACTCAATGAACAGCTTGCCGAACTGCAAAAGATTGTCGACTTCTATGTCGGTGCTATGCAGACGATCGCATCTACCGTATCAAGCCTTGCCAGTAGCTTCAGTGCGCTGGGAACGCTTGGGACGATGTTGTCTTCAGTGGTCAACCTGATAGCAAACTCATTCGCTATGTTGCAGTTGGAAGGGATCGACTTGGTATCAGCCGGACTTTCGGCCTTGTCTGGATTCATCGTGTCAATGGCCGGGTCGGTCAACTCGTTGATCCAACAGTCTGATGCGTACACCGCAATGCAGACAGAGTCTTCAAGTGTATGGAAGACGATCGGGGATTTGCTTGGTGAATTCATGTGGCCTCTTGTTGGTGCCATCCGCTACCTGAAAGCATGGCTTGGTATCCAAACCGATGCCGGTGATGCGATGACAGAGATCGGAGTCCCTTCCATGTGGAAGCGTGATAGAAGGGCCTACGAATCCGCAGCCCCTGGCACCATCTCAGGTGGTGGTGGTGTAGAGATACCGGCATGGGCAGTTGCACTGGGTGAAAGCCTGGGAGAGGCCATTAAGAACATCCTAGAGGGCTTTGGAATCAACTCTCTTGAAACCATCCTTGACGACATCAGGGCCTGGGCAACAAACGTTTGGCAATGGATCATAGGCGCGCTTCCTGGCTACGTGAATCAGATCACTGGCTTCCTACAGAGTATGTGGGGCGTGCTACAGTCTACGTACGACTGGGCTGTCAATCTGTGGAATGAGGCAGGTGGATGGTCTGGGATCATGGCGATCTGGGAAAAGTTCCAATCAACGATGCTTACGCTTCCATCATGGAGTGACGTTCAGGCAGAGATGTCAAGACTGCTTGCAGCCATTGCAGGTGTAGAAGCGGCAATCGCTGGGGTGGAAGCTGCAATCAAGGCGATGACCATTATCATTGCTATCGTGTCTGCGATACTCGCAATCATCCAAGCACTCGGACTACTGGGCGGCGAGAGTGGCATAATGTCAGGCATCCTTGAAGCGGTAATGGCAATCTCGCCTGAGATCGCACTGGTCGTGATCGCAATCATAGCTGTCATCGCAGCCATCGTGCTGTTTGGTGACGAAATCATTGCCTTCCTGGGGAGTCTTGTTGACATCGTTGTTGGGGCGATCACTGACCTGTTTGATTCTCTTATCGGCGGGATCGTGGACATCATTGGCGCTGTTGCGAACCTTGCTGGCACAATCCTTGGTGGAATTGCTGACATCGCAAGCATTGTAGTAACCGGGATCTCCAATATAGCTGTCGCAATCATAAACGGTATCGCTAGTGTCGTTGGTTCAATCGTGACGGCGCTTGGAAGCATCCTGGGTGGTGTTGTATCGGCAATCGGTAGCCTTGTGGGTGGAATCGCGTCTGCGATCGGCGGCATTGCACATGTCATTGGATCAATGATCGGGGCGCTTGGTAGCTTGTTCGCTTCATCTCTCAACGCCATCGCTGCTGCTTTGAGAAACCATATTGTCAATGTCCACGTTACATGTAACTGTACAAGCAGCAGCGGCGGTTCAGGTGGTGGTTCGGGTAGTGGTTCAGGTGGCGGTTCAGGCGGTGGAGGTGGCGGTTGGGGCTTCGGTGGACTTGGTGCATTAGGTGCGCTTTGGCACTGGTTTACTGGCTTCGCAGAGGGCGGCCTGATCACCAAACCTACACTGGGGTTGATCGGTGAGGGTAAGAACGCAGAGGGTGTATTCCCGCTGTCTGCCGATACGTTCAAACGCTTCTCTGTTGGGATCGTGGATGCAATGGCTAATATGACAGGAGGGATTGCCTTGACGCCATCACTCGCAGGATACGGGTCGATGGGTAGAGGTGAAGCGCCTATCACGGTCTACAATGAGATCAGCGTCTACCTTGGTGAGGAAGAGGTAAGCGACATCGTAGTCAACGATATTCGGAGTCGCAGTAGGGATCTGACTGGAAGCCGGTCTACACTGGCATCGGTCAATAGGAGACGGTAATGAGTCGAACGCACATCAAGACACGAATCAGGGTATGGCACGATGACGATACCGTTGTCGATCTATCCACCCGTATTGTGCGCGGGCCTACGCGTAGCGGTGACATTGATACCGCTGACTGGACTGTGGCTGTGACGTTTGACAATCGGAATGACTACATCAATGCGAATCTATCGCTTGACCCGCTGGACGAACTCAGCACATTGAACCTTGATTCAAGCGGTAACTTCGATCCAATCCTCACTGAGAATCATGTCGTTATGATTGAGGTAGACGAAGGCGCTGGCTGGGTAGTGTGGTTCGATGGGTATGCCGGTGGCGATGTGAACAGCGTGGTAGTGAACACCAAACGCAATACGGTTACGTTCTCTCCTGACGGTGTGATCATGCCCCTGAAAGAGAAGGATAGGCTTGAGAAGATCACCTATTCAGATCGTGACCTTGCTACATCGTTGCTGCAATCGATCCTGTTGGATTCAGGGTTCAAGGGAAGGCTGTCTCACGTAGTCATTTCAGACGATCCAACGGCACAGGTAGATGAATACACTACGAAGGTAGGATCGACGTGGGATGCCCTACAAACGGCTGTAGCGAAAACAGGCTACATACTAGCCTCAAGGTATCACGCGGCAACTACGGCCTACAACGATGGATCAGAGGAGTCCACATCGGTAGCTGGCTTCTACCTCACGCTGTACGATCCAATCCGATCTAAGACCACCGTTGACTACACGTGGACAGATGAATGCGTAAGGCGAAACGTGCGCTACTCGATTGACGACGTAAGAACGTGGGTACATGTTGCCTTTGAGGATGCAGGTGGCGCACAGCAACACACACCATCTACGTCGAATGCGGAATCGCGCGCTAAGTTTGGTATCCCCGCTGGGGATGGCACTAAGATTCACAGGCAGATGCGTATCGTAGAAGACAACAACTCGCTGATCAATACGATGGCTGAGGCTATTGCGTATCGAGACTTTGCGTTGCATGACCTTGAGACACCGATTCCGAACACGTCGATCATCGTTGACGAACTGTGGTCCGAACCCAAATTGCACGATCTGGTTGAGTTCCAATTCACAGACTACACCATCAAGATCGGCATCACGGGCATCGATACGAAACTTGATCCATCCGAACCTTGGGGTGAAACGACATTCACAGGCGTCATTGACAAGGTGATCGGGCTTCGTAACTACTGGCTTGGACAGGAGTTGACCGAAGAAGAATTGGCAAAGAGGCGGCGAGAGTTCCTTGAAGGCGGCGCTGGCAAGCTACCAAAACCCGTGATCTTGCATGTTCGGCCATACGCAAAGCAGGGGAATGACGGTGAAACCTACACGGCTGCGGTCGTCAGTTGGGAGAGAGTTGATTCATGGTGGTATGGTAGCACAGACATCTACATCTCTGTGGGAGACAACAAGCATTACGGTGAAGACCCGTTTATGTCTGCGCGTGGAACCTTTGCGACTGTCCAGCCGCTACCCGCTGGGCAATCGATATATGTTAAACTGAAGCACATTCCGAATGTCCAGATTACCCAACAGGGTAGGAGGTAAGAGATGTCTTTGACGAAACCGATTCTTGAGATCATGAATGAGTCCGCACTCGCTGCAACTGCAACAGTGCCAACGGCACCGGGTGGAACTGAGTGTTCTACAGTCGACCTGACAGACGTAGCACAGGCTGCATTCGAGTTGGAAGCAGTGTTCAATGCGAGTGGGACTGAACCGTGTGTGTTCCACTTCAGGTGTTCATCGTCCGGTGGTACTTCATCGGATGAATGGGACACCGTAGACTATGATGTTGCTACACTGGCCTGTGTCGCTGGCGCACGTGCGCAGATGCACCACGTCATCGACGCTTCACCAAAGATTATCCAGGTGTTTGCCGTCAATGAGGACAGCACTCACTCGATGACAGACGTGAAAGTCACGCGAGAGATTCAACAAGTACAGCCGCTGTAGGCTGGGAGGGGTGGGTAATGAGAACTTTTGAAGTGAAGATTAAGAAGGATAGAAGCGAAGCCCAAACATCGTTCGCATGGCCGTCTTGGTGGGGTAGCGTCAAGGAACACGTCGACGTTGTTGCCTATCAGGACACGAAGAATCATGGCAAGCAGACTGAAGGGTGCGTCTGCGTGTGTGAGGACCACATCTGGGAAGAGATTGAGGGGTACGCTGATCCTGCGATCATCCTCTTGACTGAGGCAAAGGCCAATACGAAGGGCCGCGCATGGCGTCCGCAGACTGAATTGATCACCGACTCGAACGCCTTGCTTACAGTCGTCACGAAGTTGGCTACTGGCGAGACACTGACAGCGAATGATACCAAGGTCCTCGATGTAGAGGACGATACCCCTGGCAGAGGGAAGAGTAAGATGTTCGACATCCGTGGCATCTGCAAAGACAAGGGGATGGACCTCCATGGCAAATAAGCCGTCTGTCTTCATTGCGATGCCTAACCTTGGGCAACTTGCTGTAGGCCACACGCAGAATCTCATGGCGTGGGCGCTGTCAGACAAGTACCGATGGGAGTGGAAGCCGGTTATTGGTGTCTCTCCATACGATCGTGCAAGGAATGAATGCCATCGTCTGTTCATGGAAAGCGGCAAGGAATACATGTTGTTCATGGACGCTGACACGGTGCCACCTGTGGATGCACTGGACCGCCTGATAGCGGCGGACAAACCAATGATCTCCGCGACGGTGCAGACGGTCCAGATGCACAAAGGGGAACCACGGCTGATACCAATCGCGCTACGCTGGAATGAGGAAGACCCTGAAGACGTTGGACTCAAGGCGTACGTTGGCAATGGCGTTGAAGAGGTGGATGCAACAACGCTTGCATGCACACTGATCAAACGCAAGGTGATGAAGGCCGTAGGGCCGCGCGCATTCCAGTTCGGCTATGGTGATGAGTACGGTACGACTGGCATTGGTGAAGACATCTTCTTCAACAACCTTGTGAAGGAAGCCGGATTTTCGATCTGGAATCACTATGGCGTAGTTTGCAGCCACCTCAAAGAGATCGACATGAGGACAGTGAACGGTCTAATGGGCATCGCATTCAATGATGGGAAGAAGAGTGTGCCTGTGAAAGAGAATCGATCGGCACGAAGACGACGTTTGACTGGACGAAGATAGGGGGGTAGCGCATGGCTGGACACAATCTATTCCACGGTAGCGGGGCGGTCATCTACAAGCATGTAGGTGGTACTGCCTCGATTACCGAAACGTTCAGCGCCCCAACCAGCGGTACGTCTGGGCTTACACAGGACGGTACGAACCTTTGGTCGTGCGATGATTACACTCAATTCAACAATCCAAACATCTACGGGCATGCTGGGTACACAGCCACAATTAACACGTCATTCGCAATCGGTACAATTGCAGGTGATGCGTCTGGGCTTACTCACGATGGCACGAACCTATGGTCGTGCAACTACACAACGAACAAGGTCTACGGGCATAGCGGAAACACAGCAACAATCACAACCAGCTTCACAGCGCCTACAGGCCGTGTAGATGGGCTTGCCTTCGATGGTACGAACCTTTGGACATGCGACCCTGATCAAAACGGGATCTACGGACACTCAGGCATTACATCTACGGTTACAACTACACTGGCTGCGCCTGATGCAGATGTGCGGGGCCTTACGTTCGATGGCACAAACCTGTGGTCGGGTGGTTCTGCGATCTATAAGCACGACGGGGTCACTGCCTCAGTCTTGCTTAC
>Ga0075116_10000779_pt1 | contig 14636 bp, 20 predicted proteins | sample AntAceMetag02UKC_FD_69786 | JGI IMG/M metagenome (GOLD analysis project Ga0075116, IMG submission 69786) | Saline lake microbial communities from Ace Lake, Antarctica- Antarctic Ace Lake Metagenome 02UKC | ecosystem: Environmental > Aquatic > Non-marine Saline and Alkaline > Saline | place...
TTTGTATGTTAGGAATTTTTGTTTAAAAAACTCATGTAATACATCCTTACTATCTCCTGTTTCTTGTTCAATAATATGCAAATAAACCCACCAATATCTATGCTGTCGTTCAGTCCTTAGGTTCTTTTTCTTGCGTATTATTACCTCTACATCCTCAACTCCTTTATTCAATAAAGTTTTAATCCATTCTACTACACCCTCTTTATTTAAAAACTCTAACTTTCTATTCTTGATTGTCGCCAAGTGAAGTGGAGCTATATTCATACTTTTTAAAATTATCTCTAGCTATTATAGTATTTTTTGCACGATCCTCGCTTATTTGTCTACGTTCCCACCAACCTTTACTTACTAGTTCATCATACATCAAGTTTATATTTTCTATCACTCTTAATCTGTCGTGTTCATCTCTAGTTGTATGGAATATTTTTGACTTACCATTTGTACTGCTCAACCTTTCTAGTTCTATTATTGGGTATATTTCTTTCATTTCAAAATAACCCATTGAATACCAACTTAACTGTTCTGCATCATCTACTATTTCTTGGTTGGCCCATCCACTTTTTGTTGTTTTTCTTTCTAGTATTAAGTTTTCTTTAAAGTCTAGTCCATCATAAATCATCAGTACAGGACATTTTAAATTATTGCCTTTGTGACCTTTTATGTATATTGGTAATTCTTGTACTGGTACTTGTTTAGCATTTTTTACACATTCTTTTGCCACCCTTATTCTATCTCCTGTGAAGAATTCTTTTTTCATTGCTTCCTCCACATCGCACTCTCCGGCCACTGCTCCATGAACTATTGAGCCGAACCTCATAGCTTCGTTTGCTGGCTCTCTAATGCCTAGAACGTACTGCATGTAGTACCTTGTTTGGTCGTTGGTATAAAGCCAGTATTCGCTATAACTTATATATTCTTTAATCATACTTTTTTGAAGCCTTTACTCGTTAATTTATATATACCATCTTTTTTAATTTTTTGTTTTACTCTCTCATAAAACTTATCTTTATTTTTTTGACCTTTTTTTGTAGTATTGTACCTAGCTGATGAATTTTTTGAGCAGTCCATACTATTTTTTGTTTTCTACCTTTTCTTCGAACTCCTCTAAAAGTTCGTCAGTTTCATCTGCTTCCGGGATTATTTCTCCATCTACTGCTTTGTCAGGCTCTGTAATTGTTATCATTAGGCTTTCTAGTTCTAATCTTTGTTTGTCTGTTAGGTCACCATTTTCTTGAAGTTCTTTGTTTATAATATCGTTAGCTTTGTCTAGTCCATCTTTAGCTTGGAGTTCTTTTATGGCGTTTATTACTGCTCGGTGCATTTCATCATTCTTGATTTCTTCTTTAGCTCTATCCTGCGGATCAAAGTGTAGTTCCTCTTGGCTCATTATTCCGCTTATTCCAAATGTCTTTTTTAGACTTATGGCTTCTGCACATTTTATTATCATTTGCTGAGGATGTGTTTTCCAAGTATTCCACCCTTTGTTGTAAGTATCAAAATCCACATATGTTATGTTTGGGACACAACCTTTTCTAAAAGATTTTGCCCAAGCCCCCACAATATTCCCTCTTTCTTTTTGTTTATAAATATGTTGTACCTCTGACTTGCTGTGATCTATGCTAAATTTATCATTTTTAAATATTACCGCACTTTGTAGTCCTGTAAATTGTCCAGTCTTTTGTGCTAGTGATAAAAATCCATCACGACCTGTTACTATAATTGCATTTCCTTTATTATCTTTGTAGAACCAGATTTCTTTCATCAGCGGATTTAGCCCTGTTTCTTTTGCTACGCTTGCAAACATCAAGAACTCATCTACTGTTGCTCCTTTGGCTACTGTTTTCATTATTAGCTCCACTTGTTCTGGGGAATACCCTATTTGTTTACTTACTTCCATCAATCTATCTTTTTCTTTTTGGGCGGTTGCTAGTTTTGTGTGGCTTGTGGCTACCTGTGTGTTTGTGTGTGTGTTAGTCATATGTTTTATTTAAAATCTAATAATATAATAACTTCTTTTAATTTATTTTGTGCTTTTGTCATTGCTATTATTGCCTGCTCTGATTTTAAGTTTGGTACAGATATTTTTGCAAGTGTAATAGCATAACTAGCTAACTTTTCTTTATCAGGGGCTAACTTAGCTTCTCTCTCTATCCGTTCTTTAGCTTCCTTAGCTTCATCATCTTTTCGTTTTTGATCATCAATAATCTTTTGTTTTTCCTGTTCTGCTTCTCTTTTAACTTTATCAACGGCTTTTTTCTTTTCACGCTCTGCATCTATTTTTGCTTGTTCAGCATCTAGTTTGGCTTGTTGCCTTTCATCCTCTCTTGCTTTCTTTTTTTCTTCTTCGACCATTTTGTCATTAGCAAGTTTTTCTTCAGCTACTTTAATCTTTCTTTCTTTTTCTGCTAGATACTCAGACTTTTCATTGTTAAAAAATTCATCAAATGTTTTATCGCTCATTTCCAATATCTCATCTTCTCCTAGTTCAGCTTCAATAGTTTTTAATCTTCCAATCTTTTCTGGCAAAAACTCTTTACGTTTGATTTTTTCTTTTTCCCAGTCTATTTTATCTTGCTTTTCTTTCAGTTCTATTTCTAGTGGTTCGATTATTTCAATGACTTCTTTCTCTAGGGTTATAACAGCTTTTGAGTAAGCATTTGAGATGGCTCTTTCAGCTTTAAAATCTCGCTGTAAATCACATCTCTTTTTCTTTAGTATTTTTCTGCTTTCATCTACTAAGGCATAGCCTACTTTGTCATTCACTCCATTGATAACAACACTTTTACAATTTTTAACTAATTCATTTAGTTCTGCTTTTTGCTTATCAAATTTTGCAATATTAAAATTGTTTTCCATACTAATTTATTTTAATACTTACAGCTGTTGTTCCCTCTACTTCCTCAAAGGCTTTGGCTCTTTCTTCTGCTGTTATGGCTTCCTCTTTTACCAAATCTTCAAATACTTTTTTGACTACTGTAACTCCCTCTCTAGTGGTTAATAAACTGCGTGTTCCCTCTGATATTTTTTTCCAATTATAGCTTGAACTAAATCTGCGACTAAATTTAACAGTTATATTTTCATACTCAGCATCTTCTAAAGTCTTTCTAGTCACAATCTTAATTTCCTCACTAATATCAGACAACTCTTTTGAAATCTCGTCATGTTTTTGGAATACTTCTATATTTTTAGTTTCTAGGTTAGACAGTTCATCGTTTTTTTCTTTGTATTTTTTTAGAAGTTCTTGCATACTCTTTATTTAATTTATTTATTAAGCTTCCCGGCACTTGATATGCCATACCATGCAAAGTCCGACCTTTTTTAGCCCCTGCATTTACTATTCTTCTTTTTGCGTTATCGTTACCACGATTTGAGTTCAGCTTGTAAGGCTTACCATCAAATTTAAGTAATAATTTATATTTTAGTATTTCGTATAGTGTATATTTTGTTCTAGGATTAATTTTCATATTCTTCATCTTTCGAATAGTTATCATCAGGCTCGCCCTCTAAATCTTCAGGACAAGTTCCCGGTGGCAAATATGGATTTTCGTACATATTTTTTAATTAATTTTACAACTTTATTGTATCACATTTTTATCCACCTGTCAAGTGGCGTAGTGTTGCTCTTTTAAATAGTATGTTTGTCTGCACACTGGACAGTACACCATGTATCGACCATCCTCTAGTCTTATGTAGGATTGTGGGCTTTTACAATAACGACATCGAATGTTGCTTCCCGCTACTTGTCGTTTTTTGCGGTCTATAATTTCTTTGACTTTCTCCATAGATTTGTATATTAAATTCATCTTTTAAAAATGATAAATATTCTGTTGTTGATTTATAGCATACAAATTTTATGCCTGACTTCTTATGCACCAATTCTATTTTATATGGCATTGTATTTTTGTAGTATGTGCCTATCATTTTTTTCGTTTATAAATATCTTTCTTCTGTTCTTCTGTTAGATACATTACATCTTTTTCAAACTTACCACTTTTAATCTGCATGCTGTAGTTTGATATAGTTCCGGAGAAGCCATGCCTATTTTTGGCCACTATGATTTTGACTGGCACAGACTCATCATCTGGATCTTCTTTTTTCTTATCTCTTTTTAGTCTTATGGCTAGATCAGCCACCGCTTCTAATGCACCAGTTCCTTTGAAGCCTGCCCCTGCCCCTCCGCCTTTTTCTGCTTCGTTGGATATCTGACTTACTATTAAAACTGTTATACCTAATTCTCTGGCTAAGTTTTGGAGGTCTACTGCTGACTGGGTTAGTAGTTCATATTCTCTAGTTCCTTTTTCACTCATTATATTTTGGACATAATCTACTATCACAAACTTTACCCCTCTAGTATATACATCTTTTCTTATCAGCATTTTAATTTTCTCAATGTCAAAGTATGTTGTGTGAATTTCTAGCGGAGAGTTTATTAAAAAGTTTTTGCTCGCTTCTATTTTTTTAAATAATGATTCATCCATTTTTCCTTTAATAACTTTCATTGAGCTTATATTTTCTCTTATGCCAATCATCCTTGCTATTGTGTCTATCCTACTCATTTCAAGACTTATTATTGATGTTGGTACATTCTGGCCTAGTACAGCGTTTGCTATATTTAGTGAAAATTGTGTTTTACCTGTTGACGTGAACGCTCCTATTACCCAGACGTGTCCGGGACGCAATCCGTCTATCATTTCATCTATCTTTTCTAACCCACTTGAATATCCTATTATATTTTGGCCATTCTCATATTTCTCTGCGTATTCGTCTTGGGCTTGTTCTAATTCCCTTATAATAGTTTTGGCGTCATCTTTTATTTCTTGGAAGTTATTTACTCCAACTATCCTATTTTGAGTTTCTGCCAATACTGTGTTAATTTCTTGGTCCTCGTTGTATATTTCTTTCAAATTTTGCTCTTGGGCTGTTAATAGCTGTCTACGTATGCTCTTATCTCTCACTATTTCGCAATATTTGCCTATCTGGGCGACGCTAGAGGGTATATTGGTATATTGAGCCACCCCTACCCTTCCACCCGCCTTAGAGAGCGTTTTTTGCGATGAAAGATATTCTACTAAAGTTAACAAATCTATTTTCTGGCCAGTCTTAAACATTTCTACCATTGCTGAATATACTATTTTATTTTTGGTGTTATAAAAATCGTTAGGCTCAAGTATGTTTATAGTTTTATAAATTGAGTCTTGATCCACTAGAATACATCCTAGTATTGCTTGCTCGGCTTCATTTGATTGTGGAGGGTTGTAGTCCATATATTTATAATTCTCTCCTTTCGCTAATGTCTAGCTCGGAAGATGAGTTATCTTGTTTTTTCCATTGTCGTATAAGTTCCCAATCGTTCCAGACTGTTATTGGTTTCCATGATAAACCTTTTTCATTAAAATATTCCCCTGCTTCGGTGATCATCATTTTTGCCTTTCCCTCGTCCTTGCCTGCTTGTTGATAAATATTACCAAGCCCTCTAGCAATTTTGTTTGCATCGTAGACTTCTCCGGGTTCTAATTCTATTTTTGCTGTTTTCAAATAATGATATGCTAGTCGGGCCATTATTTGACCTTTACCACCTACCCTCGCTTTCTTACGTTTTTCTCGTAGTATTGTTGATCTGTTTACTTTTTTCATAAATCTTCTATATTATGTTCTTCGGTTTCTCCTTTTTTGGTAAAAATTATTTTGGGCGGAGCGGGTGCTTCAGCTCCCGCAGTAGTATCTACTTTACTTTCCTTTACTTTACTTTGTGTACTTTTCGATGTAGTAATGTCATCTATCGGGAGTTTTGCGTTGTAGAAACTAGGCTTGACTGGTATTTCTACACGTCTATTCCTATAAACATCAGCAATTCCATCAATAAAGTTCTCACTCCATATCTTATTATCTTGCCATAAATCATAATCAATAGCCTCTAGTTTTGCTAGTAATTCAAGTATGTCTTCACAGGTATTGCTGTCTAGGTGAGTTATCGCCTGTAGAAACTCCCACGTACTTTGGTTATTACAGTCAATATAATGTTCTGGTGTACTTCCTAATAATTCCAAAAGTTTAAACCAAAATGAGTAACCATCATTACCATATTTTTGTTCAAGTATAAAAATAGTCTTCCCATGCTTGGTTTGATGTGGATAGTAATCTACTGTATTTTTTTTAGGACGTGCCATATTATTTTTGACTTAATGGCATAAAATCTTCGTTTACTTTTAAACCTCTATCCGGATCAACGAGTATAAAACCTATCTTGATTAAAAATTTGACTGTTCTTCTTGAGCGACATGGGCTACCTTGATACGGAACTTTTCTATCTGGTTTTTTTTCGTTTCTTAGAATTGCCTTCTTGTTAATTTCTTCTACAAATTGATTATAGTCAAACCAACTTGCTTTCTCTAAAGCTATGTCTATTGCTTCCACCATTCTTATTGATGGGATACTCTCTTTGAATTTTTGTATATCCATATTTTTATTTAAAATTAAAAATAGCCGATTTTACAGTGTGAAGTCTTGCAAAAAACACACAATAAAATCGGCTATTCTTTTTTGTAAAATTGATTGTCTGCAAGATTTTTTTCATATAAGTTTACTATACCAAATTTTTAAAAATTAGTCAAGTGTTCGATTGTTATGTTTTGGGCTACTCTCATTCCGTATAAAATTGCGATCATCACTACCCCTATAACAAACCCTTTTAAGTAAACTTTTTCTTCGATGTATCCGTAGGTTTTTGTTTTCATATTTGTTGTTTATGTTTTATAATTATATACTATCACAAATCAAGCCGATTGTCAAGTCCGAGGAGTGGATAACTTTTTTTGGCAAACAAAAAACCGCAGGATTATTATTGTTTGGATGGATAATATTTTGTCACCCTATAGTCAATAATTATCTAACGCGGTTTTCTACGATCTTACGATCTAGCCTGTCCAAAGGGGGATCCCAACATTGGACCAGCAGTTTTTTATGAAAAATATATATGCAATTCTTTTATACCATAATTTCTATCTTTTGTCAATGCTATTTTTAACACCGGAGTATAAACCAACACTTGCAAGACCGATCATCAGCCCTTGAAATATTGAGATGACTACTCCTAATCCATTTATAAGCATTGCGAGTAATGAAAGACCGATACCGACTGCTAAAGCTATTAGCGGGGTAAATTTTTGCGGTAACCCGAAACTCTTGATCATTTGAACTAACCCTAATGTCAAGGCTGATAAAACGACAGCTGTAATTTCCATACAATTAAGTTTTAAGAATTAAATTTCTTTGTTTTTTAGTTATTTCTTTTCCTTTATACCAGTATTTAGTTACTCCGTTTATTCTTCCCGACATGGTGCTTCTACAAGATGTAAAAAATCTCATTGGGTTTATATATTCTCCTATGTCATTAAAACTTCCATATTCTCTTTGCCAATAAACTTTTAACCCAAAATGCTCATGTGGCCCCGTTGTCCACTCTCCTGTATTCCCAGTAAAACCAAGTAATTCTCCACGTCTTACTCTTTTGCCTGTGGTTATTCGTTTTTTTATATAAGCCATATGGAATAAAACTATCTTGGCCTTACACATTTTGCCATCTATTTTAACCACGTCTGTTCTAATTTCAATGTATCTGCCCTTTGTGTCTGACTGGGTATCTCTGTCTGATATTACTGTTCCGTTATAAGGACAAATAACTGGAGCGTAGGCTTTACTTTTTGCAGTTCCTCCATCAAATTTAGGAGCCCTAATATGCCTTACACCAAAATCAATTCCGCCGTGTCCAAGCGGACCATAAAATAGAGCATTCTTATTTTCTCCAAAATATTGAGTAATTGTTATCTCTCTATTTTTTTGTTTTGCCCAATAAAATGTTTTACCTCTAATCGGGCATGACATTGATAATTCTTTCATAATTTAATTATTATAAATCTCCTATTGCTTCCCAAAATAACAGTGCGTTACTAGGTGCATTGGTTTTTGTGTTGTTTAGATTAAAAGCTGTATCTGTAATTGTATCAACACTCCCACTATGATAATTGGAGTCAGTTCCACATTTCCAAGATGTTGCCGATAGAGCTACTCCTGTATTATTTTTTAACAAACAATCATTTCCACCAAATTTTGTCCAACCACCATGTGAATGTCCATAACCAGCCCCAGCACCATTATCTCCATGAATTATTACTTTACTTACTTTAAATCCAACAGTTATAGTTGTGTTTCCTGTGGCACTTAAGGTTGTAGTTCCACTGGCATACCTTCCACCTTTTTGTATCAATAATTCTGTTTGACTAATTGCAATTCCAACTAAAACCTCATAAGTGCCTGATGTAGTTCCGATTGTTTTATCATCTTGAACATAGTATTTTTCACCTTCTGATAATCCACTAAATCCTGAGACAATACCACTTCCTTGGAATTCTATTGGATTACCGTCTGTTGAATTTGATATTGCAAAACCTATAAATTTCATTAATGACGTGTCATTTCCATCACACGCATACAATTCATTGTCACTGTCATTTTGCATTACTGCTACTGGTAAAGTACCACCATTTATAGCTTCTCCAGCATTAAGTGTATCAATTACATGTTCTTGGTTTGATGATGGTGTCATCATTTGGAAATATGTACCATCGTAAGTTACTTCGACTTCTTGTCCACTCTCAATATCATTTGCAACCAGTGCTTCATCGTTATTTTTCTTTACCGCTATCGCCCCGATCGCATTGACATTCAAAGTCACCGCACCTGTATTGGCGGCATTGGCTTGGAATCTAAATTTTTGCCCCGCGGCATATGCGGCTATTACAGAATCTATCGCGAGTGTTACGGTGTCACCATCACCTGCGGCTGTTTCGTAATCACCGGCATTTTGTAATACATCTTTTCTTAAGTTGTTATATTGTAGGGCTGTGGCGTCATCATTGGCGGCTACAGTTCCTGATAAAAAATTTGTGGCCATATATTTTATTTTTAAGAGTCACTTACCGTAATGGTACTACGAACATTGAGTGTTTCTACATTACTCTTTACGACTGTTTGAGTAAATCTATTAAGCATTACCCCAGTATCTGCTCCTGCCGCACCATCAATAAAAAAAGCGAATTCTTCATAAGTTCCAAAGTCTTCTGTTGCATTATAAAAGTTCTCTAAATAAGCAATATTATTTGAGTATGTTCCGGATGACAAAGCCTTGCGATATACTTCTGTCCCGAGGGTTGTTTGGGCTTCGGCGGCCGCAGTTGAATCGGATCCTAATGCACCATAATTAACAACTCCGGTATAAGTTGTAGTATTTGCCCATCTTTGAGTTATTACCGATCTTCCAACTGTCGTGGTGACATTGTGAACCAGATATTGTCTTTTTAAAAACCTCTTATTTAATTGGGATACATACCAATGATATTTCATCCAATTTTCATGGAGTTTTTTACCTGTTGATTTACCACTCGCAATCATTTTGTGTCTTTCTTCAATGACTTTTTCAATTAAATATCCTAACAATTTTGCACGTTTTGATGTTGCATCACAAACATTGAGTACATGAATCCCGCATGCTTTTGGATTTTCTTTTTTCCCTATCGTGATGTCTGATTTTTTTGTAAACATAAAGAGTCTATTATTATGACTCTCTATGGAGTTCTATTATTATATTATATCACATTTTTAAATTATCCCCAAGAGAATAATGACCACCTAGTTTTTATTGGTTGGCCGGTGCTTGTTTCCCACTTCCAATTGTTTGCATTTTCGTATGTATTATTTACCTCGCTACATTCCATATCTTCATCTTCATCAGCGACTAAAATACCACCCAATGTGACAGTATTGCTTTCATCACATTCTACATCTTCATAAGAAGTCGCAAAAGTTTGAACCACACTATCTGTATTTAGTTCAACATCTTGTCCATTGGCCAAAAGTTTTTGCATGAATTCTATCCATCCAAAAAGTGTTGTCCCAAATTTAACATTGAAAGTTAGATAATCCTTAAATTTCCCTTCTCTTTGTCTTGTATTAATTGTTTGTATAACATAATCTGCACTTATACTTCTATTGGTAGTTTCGACCACTGTTAAAAGCTGTCCAGTATTTAGACCTTTTTGGTCTGTTTTAAAAGTACCTGAAATAATAGGATTCCCAAATTCCTGAACTTTGGCTTGTGCTAAACTCAACGCAATCGCATCGTCTTGTATATTTCTATCACTTATCGGATCCATTTCAAAAATACCATCTCCAAGTCCAAGGGCTTTTAAAGCATTGGCTGAAGCGGAGTCTGTATATTCAATATTTATTGGTAATCTTTCGTAATAAGTAAATTTCAAAAAATCTCCCGAGTCATACGTTGACTCGCTGTCTGTCGCGCGCACGGATTGTGCATTTGAATTATAAACATAATCAACTGTTGTTTCGTCAACAAGACCATCAATTCCTGATGTTTTACTAGTCGCAAATTTAGAAAAAGTATCACCACTAGTTTGTGCAGTGACTGCTTCAACTGTAAAATTATCATTATCTACTTTTGTTATTTTTCTTACAGCATTGCTTCGTGTTCTGTTGGTAATATAGTCGCCGGTCACTAATCCATGAGTATTTGCTGTCACATTAGTTGTCGTAGTCCCTGCTTCCGTTAAATCTGTACTTGAATTATCGTCTAAAGTAATTACTAAACCACTAAATTTTCTATATAAATTAAATTCTCTCCTTGCACTATCACCCTCCTTGATTTCTGAATATTCCGAATCTGATATTTTTTCTCCACCAAAAATTTTTATTCTATTTCCTATATTAGAAGTATCAACTGTTATTTTTAAATTAGTAAAATTATCGCTTGTATCATTTATTCCGTAAGGAGCGACTGTATTTTCTTTAATTTTAAAATGGATATCTCTTTCATAGTCTATATACCATATTCTTTCCCATGATTTAGCAATTTGATTGATAAGTTTAGCTGGGCTTAAATGCGGGCTTCTATAATCGTCAAAATTATTTGTGCTTTCAACATTAAAACAGGTGAACGAACTGTCATCATTTACTCTTATGCCGTTTAAATTTATAGTCCCGTCAGCTGTTTGTACTATCTCAATGGCACAATAATCAGTTGCGGTCCAGTCTGGGGTTCCCGTCACCGCTGCGTCTACTCCTCTGCTTTTCATATATTGATAACCTGTTTCACTTGTTAAATCAAAAGTAAACAGAGCATAATTTGAACTGTCTGATCCTAGTCGTATTTTTAAAGTAGTTATTTTAGCTTGATCAGTCGTTTGTCCCCATAACATCATAAATCCTTTTGTTGGTTGTCCTGATGACGTTCCAAAAAATTGAGCAAGATTTTTACTCGTTGGAGTTGCAGACCATAAAGCTGTATTACCTGAATTTGTCCAAGCAAATACTCCGGCTGATGTTGATTCTAAATAACTCGCAGCATCTATGGTTGGATTATCTCCATCTCCGCTTTCTATCCATTCCGCACGTATAGCGGTTGCATTTGCATAACTTAAATCATCTATTGTTGAGTTATAATTTACTGTAGTGTTTAAAAAATCATTTATAATATATCTCGAGCCTACATCTTCCCACGTATCTGATATTCTTTTTTTGTCAAAAATCCTTGTATAGTCAGTCCCGGTTACTTTATAAATTATGTTATCTAAAATAACAATATTTTCATCTTGTACTTGGGCGATCGTTCCGCCAAATATTAATTCTCCTATCTGATCATCAGCGCTCAATGAAACATCGGGAGAAGCCGTTAAAACGATTGTTTTGGTACTTTCGGTATAAGTTAACACTTCTGCCTTTTCTATTGCACTGTCGCCAATTTTGAGCCATATAAATTGACCTATACGAAAAGCATTGACCTCTAATTCGTAAGTATCTTTTAAAACGATTGTATCTCCAGAGTGACTTTCTACTGTCGCCCCATCATAAACTTTTAAATCTTGATTTTCTTCTGGTTTGGTTCCTTTGAATACGTCAAAAGAGCAGACATCAGTTCGTTGTTGTATCTGCCCTTGTTTTGAAAATGTATTTGATTCTACATCTCCGCTTCGATCAGTTGAATTTATATAATAAAATAACATACTATCCAGCTATGGCTTGGTTAAGTTTCATTTTGTTTGTTAAAGCGTCGCCTATTACATCTATTAAATCTCTTTCTGATGTTACACTTCCTCCAACATTTACCACTATATTTATACCACCACCTTGTAATTTATGATTTGGAACAATGTTACCAGAGGTTTGTGGTGTAAACATTTCCGGTCCATTCTCTCCTACCATATATGTTCTTTTGTTTGATACTGGTCCGCCATCTGCCTTTCCTCCCCCAAGGCTTAAAGCTGAAAATGCACTGGATACTGACCCTATAAGGCCACCTTTTGGTAAAAGACTTGATACTTTTTTTATTGCATCAAATGCTTTGCTGGCTACGGACGCTATTTTATCAAAAGCAATAATAACTTTAGATAATGCTGTTGTCATTTTATCCCACCCAACGGTCATGGAATCAATTATTTTTCCTAATATTTCCATTGCCTTGATTATTTTTGGTAATATTTGAATTCCTAATTTCATCATTTCAACATTATAATTATTTTTTAATAATTGAAATTGATTTGATACTGTTTTTGTTGTGTTACCAAATGCTGAACTCAATGCCCCATTTTTAACAGTCATATCTGCAAGTATTTTATTAGCATTATCTCCGGTGCTACCCAAAAGCATCATAACTCCATTCAGTGCTTCAACGGAACCAAACATATCAGCGAGTGGTATTCCCGATTCTTCGGATACTCGATTTAATGATCTCATGGTTTCTACCAATCCATCATTTGTCAATGTGGTCTGTATATTTGTAATATTTAATTCGTCATATGCCATCTGCATTGCTTCTGTTGGCTTAATCAAGTTTGACAAAGCGGCTCTGGTTTGTGTATATGCTATTGATGCTTTCAAACCAGAAGTAGTCATGGCAGATGTAGTGGCTATCAATTCTTCAAAACTGATACCCAATGAATTTGCCAATGGTGCGACTTGCCCAAAACCCCGAGCCAATTCAGATACAGTTGTTTTTCCGTTTTTAACTGCTAAAAAGAAAGAATTGGCAATACTGTCTGCATGACTTGCGTCTATCCCAAAAGAATTGATCGCCGAAGTGACAATATCAGTCGCTTCTGCCGTTTCGCCCAAACCAGCTACTGCCAATTCCCCAGAATATCTTAATACATTAAGAGCATCTGTCGTGTCGCTTATTCCTGCTGATACAATAGCATAAGCAGACGCTCCGAGATCGTCAGCGTCTTTTGGTATTACTTTTAATAATTTTTGTATTCCTTCTCCTAGTCTTTCAACAGATTTTCCGCCATCATCATACAGTGTGTTTATGTTGGCCAACATCTGTTCAAATTTTACAGCATTTTGAACAGCAGTTTTAGCCATAACAACTCCAACAGCAGCAATTGCTGTTGCTGCCATTTTAGAAGCCGACCTTAATTTATCCATTGAAACACCAGTTTTATTAAGTGTCGCAGTCGCTTTGTCAACGGCTGTTACTACTATTTGCAATTTTGGATCGGCCATATTTATTTATTTAATGAATTTATATATTTATTATCAATAATTCTTTTTTCATTTAAAAATTCTATTAACCAATGAGGTTGGTCCAGATATTCTTGATAAGTCCATTTCATATCTTGGCATAGCATGGCTATGCTAATTCTTTCATCATATTTTCCACTTCCTATTCTATTGAGTCGTTTATAGTCGTTGATGAGTTTTTTTTTACCTTTTCTTCGTTTTCTGTTAAGTCTTTGATGCTTTTTTCAATGTCAACTAAAATTTCAGAATTAGAATTTAATATCCTGCTCAAAATATTTTCTTTGTTTTCATTAAATTCTATAACATATTTTTCAATCGTTTTATTTTGAGTATTATTTTCCATTTTAACTATAAGCTCTCCTTGAATTGTTTTTTCCAATTCTTCTTTGCTAAATTCTAGCCCGTTATACGGTGCCATTTGTATTTCTCTCATTTCATTAGCGGTAAGCCAACATTTTATTTTAAAACTATATCCATCTCTTTTAAAAAATTTGAAGTCTGTATTTTCTGTTGACATATATTTGTTTTTATGGTATGAATGAATTAACTTAAATTTTAATTCAATTCTATGAATAAACCAGGTGATTATTTTTTATCCTCTTTAGATAAAGGTACAAAAGGATGCTGTGCTGGATGCCTTGTATTAATAATATTATTTATTGGGCTGATTTTTTTAACTCTTATATAATCAACAATCTTTTTAATCAGCGGGGCAATTAAGCCCCGCTTTTTTGTACCTAATAAGTTGCAACAGATGTCACCAGCAAACACTTCATTGTATATCCATCATCTGAACTATTATACAAATTGAATGGCATCTCCTGATTAAGCAAATCATCTTCACTAATATTCGCATTGAAAGGATCAAATATTACTTTTGGCAATCTCCAATCAATCTGGTAATACTGTCCGGTTGATCCAATTTGACTTCCTGTGTGAACGACTTGTATAGCTGTTTCTGTGCTTTTTCTCAACCTATTAAGATATACATCATCTGTGTAGGTTTTTGTTATGCTTCCATTTCCTGTCAAGCCTTTTAGATAAGTTGC
>Ga0075116_10000782_pt1 | contig 14605 bp, 15 predicted proteins | sample AntAceMetag02UKC_FD_69786 | JGI IMG/M metagenome (GOLD analysis project Ga0075116, IMG submission 69786) | Saline lake microbial communities from Ace Lake, Antarctica- Antarctic Ace Lake Metagenome 02UKC | ecosystem: Environmental > Aquatic > Non-marine Saline and Alkaline > Saline | place...
TACTCGGAAGCGAAGGCGTATCTGGACGAAATCGCGGCGAAGAACACCGCGGCGAAGCAGTCGCTGCGCACGAACAAGGCGGGCGTGACGAACGTGAAGGCGGTGTTGGCGACGATGCCCGCACAGTACGCATCGGTCATCGCAGACATCGCGGTAGGTCTCGCAGCGGCCCCGGCCGACAGGGCGTGGCAGGTTGCAGACGCCGAGGCCAAGCAGATGGTAGCCGACTTCGTCGCCTTGCAGAGCACGGCGGGCGAGATGGTCGCGGCCCTGGAATCGTTCGAGGTGTAAATGGCGAACCTGACGGGATATGACAAATTTCAGATCATCAGCGTGACGGGCAATAAGCCCGCTGCGCCGCTGTCGTGGTTCCCCATGCTCGTGGCGCTCGATGCCGACGCCGGCCTGAACGACTACACGCAGAATGCCGGGCTGGACATTGCGTTCACCCCCGACGGCGACGACACCGAACTCCCCTACGAACGCGAGCAGTGGACAGACAACGGGGCGACCATCACGGCCCGGTTCTGGGTGCGCGTGCCGTCGGTCGATTCGGCGAGCGACACTGACCTGCGGATGCACATCGGCAAGGCGGCGGGCACGGCCTACGCCACGCCGTCTGATACTTGGAACGAGAACGGGGCAGACAACTTCATATTCGGCCACCACATGAGCGACTGGACGACAACCACCATCATTGACAGCACATCGAACTCGAACGACGGCTCGAAGATTGGAGCGAGCGAGCCGATTGAGACGACGGGCCAGATATACAAAGGGCAGGAGTTTGACGGAGTTCAAGACAGGATAAGCCTCGGCAACGACGCCTCGCTCAACACCACGGAGGCGATCACGATGGAGTGCCTGATTGATTGGAACGAAACCGGAGACGACTACCAGCGGATATTTGACAAGGGGACAGAGGCGCCGTCGATGTATATCAATCGCGGCGGTGGTAGCGCCATAGACCATTTAGGGTGGTATGGGGAGATCGGCGGGATTCAGCGAGATAGCGCCTTTGGTGATACGACCATCACGGCGGGCTGGAAGTACGTTGCTATGACGTGGGACGATGCAGACGATGTGATGCGGGCCTACCTCAACGGGGCACCGGACGGCACAGAGGTCGGTTGGTCGGGGGCGATAGCCGCCACAGCGGACACGCTATACATCGGCGACCGGGCAGATGGCACACGCTCATACAATGGCGGCATCGACGAGGCCCGCTGGTCGAAGATTGCCCGGTCGGCGGCGTGGCTCCTGTTCACGTCGGACAACATTCTGGACTACGCGGGCACGATCACGCACGGGGCGTGGGAGTCGGCAGCACAACGTAATAATTTTAGAACACCTTGGTGGGTAAATTAAATGGGTACAACTAGAACAATCCAAAAGCCGGCTGGTGAATCTACTTTACAGATTCCATTGACTGCATTTAGTAAAGTAGATTTGCAAGAAGGTTTGCCAGTTGCAGCTGATGGTACAAATCCGGCATATATAGTTGGTACTTTTGGTACTGATGCCCCAATGATCAAGGGTACTGACTATGCATCAGGCACCATTGATGAGGATTGTTATCTTTCATTAACAATACCCGGCGATTACAATGCAGGTGGGAAATTTAATCTTAGCATAAATGCCGGGATGCTGGCACATGTATCCGATGATGACGCGAATCTTGACGTGGAAGCATATGAGTCAGATGATGAGGGGTCAGTGGGTGCTGATCTTTGTGACACAGCGGCTCAAAGTATCAATTTAGTTGCACATGCTGATTATGTTTTTGTAATTGATCCACTGACACTGGCGCCCGGTGACATTCTTTTCATCAAAATAAACTTAGAAGGAACAGATGCAGGTTCCGGAGATGTAATACAAATGTCTATTGGTGCTGTTAAATTAATCTACGATAGAAGGTAATTAAAATGCTTGACAGTCCTGCTGGTCAGCAACTTGCGGTTTCTACTATAGTTGTCGATTTTGATGATGCGATTCACTCACCTCCCGCTAGTGGTAATGCTGAGACTGCATTTCTCACAGTTCATACAGCTGCGATAAGATACCGTGTGGATGGGACGGCTCCGACAGCCCTAATCGGACATCTGGCATCTCCCGGTGATGCTATTGAACTTGTGGACGGAACCGAGATCAATTTGTTTAAAGCAATTAGAAGCACGGGTACTGATGGTGAAATCTTTGCTACTTTTAGATAGGTAATTAAAAATGAGACAATTTCCAAGCGGCAAAGGTGTAGACTCCAGCGCCGAGATAGCTGTTGTTGATGCTAAGGTAGTAGCAGTTGATGCTGAAGTGAAAGAGGCTGAACGTCATCTTCATAACTATGAACGGTGGATAGGGCCGGCAGCCGTGCCAACAGCTACCCACTTGGCAGATCCGCTTGGTCAGCCCGGCGGCTCACCTGCTGGTGTATTAACTTCTTTCCGGCTAACATGTGGAGCTAGCAAAGTTTGGGGCACACCTGTTCAGATTTGGGGATCAGGCGACTGTGTGTTTGTTTTACCTGTTGATCATCAAGGTGCCTTTGACTTACATGCTGTTAAATTCACAGATGTTGAGGATGATAAAGAAGAATGGATTATTTGTGTTGGTGCGGGTGCGAATATGGCTGCGGCTATTAGTGCCGGAACATATTTAACTCAGCCTTTTTTCATTGAGAAAACTAATAAAAATTAAAGTGATATTGATCTTTTACTGGACAAAGAAGTGGCTGGAACTGCAATGTGGGCTATGTTATTACATGTCACAAATAATAATATAAAGTATGTTGACTGTCAATTTGGTGTGCATGGATATCCGGTGTAAGTAAATAATGCATCAATTAGAAAAATTACTTTTTGACCGCATTAGTTCCGGTTTGAAAAGACAATCTATTAGAACCTGTTCTAAATGGGCAAAACAATATCGAGTAATGGGCCAACCGTTACCGGGGCCGTGGACATTTAAATATCATCCGTGGTTGAAAGATATGCACGATTGTGAGGCAGAGTTAGTTGTTGGTCAAAAATCTGCTCAAATGGGATATACTGAGTGGGGATTAAATCGTTCTTTGTTTAAAATAGATATGCAAGGTATAAGTGTTTTATATGTTTTACCGTGTTCAAATCCGGATGCTAGTAATTTTTCAACATCTAGATTTGACCCTGCACTTGAGTTATCAGATCACTTAGGTAATTTATTTACGAATGTTAAAAACATCCATCATAAGCGGGCGGGGTCGGCAAATCTCTTTATTCGTGGAAGTAGGAGTAGAAGTCAACTAAAGTCAGACCCAGTGGGGTTAATGGTTTTTGACGAAGTTGATGAAATGGAGCAGAAGAATATTCCGCTGGCTATGGAGCGGATGTCTGGTCAGCTGCAAAAGCAAGCTATAATGCTTTCTACTCCGACAATTGATAATAGAGGAATTAATACATATTTTAAAAATTCGACACAGAATCATTTCTTTTTCCCGTGTCCTATGTGTGGTAAGCAAATTGAATTAACGTTTCCTGACTGTATAGTTATTACTGCTGAGAATGTTTTAGACAAGAGGATTCACGAATCATATTTAAAATGTCCTGAATGTAACAAGAAACTTGAGCATCAAAATAAGCATGAGTATATTACAAACGGTAAGTGGGTCGCAGCGTTCCCTGACCGGGAAGTAATTGGTTACTATATTAATCAATTATATTCATCTGCATCAGCTGGTCGTCCGTGGGAACTCGCATTAGCTTATCTTAAATCTTTGACGAACCCGGCCGATGAACAAGAATTTTTTAATTCTAAATTGGGACTTACTCACTTTGTCGAAGGTGCGAAAGTTTCTGACGCGGATATTGATGCTTGCATCGTTAACAGACGTATGGACGATTTGATTCCAAAAGGTGGGATAATTACAATGGGTGTGGATGTTGGGTCTTGGTTACACTACGAAATTGATAGGTGGCTATTAACTGGCCAGCCGTCACCAGATATTAATGATACTGCAAAATGTGAAGTATTGAAAGCTGGTAAAGTAAAAGATTTTGAGGAACTGGATACTTTGATGATTCGCAATCATGTTCAACATTGTGTGATTGATTCACAACCAGAGAGTAGAAAAGCTTTGGAATTTGCTAATAGAATGTATGGGCACGTGCATCTGTGCACATACGGGAAAGGTATACTTTCAAAAGAAGTTAGAGTTGGCGAAGGTCATAGGGTAATTGTTGATAGGACGATGAGTCTTGACCTAGCTTTAACAAGATTTAGATGTGAAGGAAAGATCACTTTACCTCTCGATATACCTGAAGAATACAAAAATAATGTCAAAGCACTTGTCAGGGTATATGAAACAGACCCGCAAGGTAATCCGATTGGAAAATATATGAAAGGTGATGCTGATGCAGATCACTTCGCACACGCCAGAAATTATGCGGAAGTTGCATTACCGTTGGCGGCTGGCTTAGGTGTATCAACCTCCATACGTGAGGATGTAATGTAATGGATAAAATTCAAGAGATTACTCATCCTGAATATCAGGCTAATGAGAGTGATTGGACAAAATTCAGATTAACTTATGCTGGTGGACATGATTTTGTTGACGAGTATCTTAAAGCTTTTAGTGTGCGTGAAGGTGTGACTGACCTGACATCTAGGAAAGCAATTTCTTATTGTCCCGCGCATGCCAAAGCGGCTTTAACTGATATTAATAATTCTATTGCCCAACGTATGCCGGATGTTACGCGATCAGGTGGGGCTGAATCATATAAGCAAGCTATTGGTGGGGACGGTTCTGGCGTTGATCGTGAGGGTAATACAATTGATGGATTTATGACACGTAAAATTTTACCCGAATTAACTTCTATGGGTAAAGTTGGTGTGTATATTGACCGTGAACCACTAATTGAAAATGCAACTAAAGCAGATACGGTAGACAATCGCCCGTACCTATACCGATATACTGCTGAAAACATCCGTTCTTGGGCATATAATACTCAAGGACAATTAACATCATTGCTTCTTCGTGATCACGATAATCAAATCAATGAAGATACTGGACTTGTATCAAAAGAAGTTGTTAGATACAGATTATTACGACTTGTTGAAGATCATGTTGATTTACAGTATTATGATGAGGATGGTAAAGAAGATGGTAATGTGATTACTTTAGATATAACAGAAATACCATTTGTAGTTTTTGAACTCACTAAAAGTTTATTAGTGGATATTGCTGATATTCAGATTGCCCTATTAAATATTGCTTCAAGCGATATTATGTATACACTGAAAAGTAATCATCCGTTTTATACTGAACAATATGATCCTATTGCTGAGTTTGCTAAGGGTCGTCAGGCTGTTTCAACAGCTGATGGTACCAAGCCCGGTGAGGATGCCCAAGCACAGACAGCAAAAGATCCAGAAATTCAAGTAGGTACAACTAAAGGTAGACGGTATCCGTTACATGCGGAGCGTCCCGGATTTATTCATCCGAGTTCTGAGCCGTTAATTGCTTCAATGCAGAAGCAAGATCAACTTAAGCAAGAAATTAGACAGTTGATTAACTTAAGTTTGACAAATATTGAGCCTAAACGAGCTAGTGCCGAGAGTAAACAACTTGACCAACGTGGGATGGAATCTGGTCTTGCGAATATTGGTGCGGAGGCTGAGTATGGTGAGCGTCAATTAGCTAATATTTGGTCGCTATATGAAGGTAAAGAATCGAATGCTGTGGTTAAGTATCCGTCAAACTATAGTTTGAAATCTGATGAGGATAGGCAGGTTGAAGCTACTGGTCTAATTGAATTACTGCCGAAGCTTCCGTCATTAAAGTATCAGAAAGCAATTGCTAAGTTAGCTGTAATTGCAACAATCGGGCATAAGATTTCTGACACACTTATTACTGAAATTTCTAGCGAAATTGACAATGCAGAGGTAATTGTTACTGACCGTGAAGTTCTTGTAAAGGATATTGAAGCTGGTCTGGTGGGTGTTGAATTGGCTAGTAAAATTGCTGGCTATCCTGCCGGAGAGGTTGAGAAAGCCCGAAAAGATCATGCTGATAGATTAGCAAGGATTCAAGAATCACAAGCGGCTAAAACACGTGGGGTAGACGATACTATTACTGACCCCAGAGACGAGGATGACGAAAAGAAGAAAACCCAAGATGCTGCGAACGATGAGTCTGGTCAACGTAAGACTAGAGGAGAAGAAAAATAATGGCTCAATACCTTACGATAGCGGAAGGAGACGCTATATTCTTGAGAGTCCTAGATTCGGATCCTTGGGATGATGCTACAACTGCTAAAAAGACTAAAGCGATTTTAGCATCTACAGATATTATTGACAGATTAAACTATGAGGGTGATAAGGCTGATGATGATCAAGTTTTACAGTTTCCGCGTGATGCAGATACTGCTATACCTGATGACATAAAAACAGCTTGTGCATTTATTACATTGGCACTTTTAGATGGTGTGGATATGGAAATTGAGTTTGATAACCTGAGCATGGTGTCTCAGGGTATATCTAGTATTCGTGCGACCTATCGCACAAATAGAGTGGCAGAACATATTGTCGCAGGTGTTCCTAGCGTAACAGCTTGGAGATATTTGAGACCTTTCCTGCGCGATCAAAACTCTGTAAGTGTGAATAGGGTCAGTTAGGAGTTGTGAGATGAGTAATTGGCAATGGTTGTTAAGTCGTCCGTGGGTTATTATTGGTGAGGATGATCCTGCGGCTGCTGAAGCTGCGGCTGCTGCTGAAGCTGCGGCTGCTGAAGCTGCGGCTGCTGAAGCTGCAGCTGCTGATAAGACTTTTACTCAGGAGCAATTGAATAAAATTCTTGCAGATGATAGACGTAAGCATGCTGATAAGATCACCAAAGCTGCAAATGAAGCTAGTGCTGCATTGTCAAAGTCAAAGTTACTGACTACTGAAAAACTTGAGCTTGAAACTAAGCTTGAAGATTTACGAACATCAAGTTTGACTGATGTTGAAAAATTGGCTAGAGAAAAGAAACTTACTGATGCAGCGCATAATACAGCAGTTGAAAATTTAACGGCGGAACGTGACAGGTATTCAAAGTTGTTTAGAGATTCGACAATCAGTAGAGCAATTACTGACGCTTCTGTTGTTTCAGAAGCAATTAATCCGTCGCAAATAGTTGCGTTATTGCGACCGACTACAAGACTCGTCCCTGATACTGACGAGGACGGCACGGAGTTAGATACGTATACTCCTATGGTAAAGTTCAACTTTCCGGATGAGAAAGGTGAGATTCTTACTCTTGACTTGACGATCCCCGAAGCTGTTAAGAGGATGTCTGACGAAAAGGATTATTATAACTTGTTCAAAGGTAGTGGTGCTGGTGGTGCTGGTGGCAATAACAAAGATGGATCTGTTGGTAATGGCCAGTTTTATACTACGGAACAAGTGGTAAACATGTCCCCGACGGAATACCGGAAAGCAAAAGCTGATGGTAAACTTAAGTTCGACTAATAGGAGCGTAGAATGAAAAGTTTTATGATTGCAAAATCGCGTAATATTGTTGGTGCCAACTCACTGACTGCTTTTGTCCCTGAACTTTGGGCACAAGAGGGTCTTATTGTTCTTGAGGAAAATCTTACTATGGTTCCTCTCATTCACCGAGACTTTAGTAATATAGTTGCAAAGTTTGGTGAAACGATTCATACTCGCAGGCCGGCTAAATTAGAGTCGAGTCGAAAGGCTATCAATACGGATGTTACTACAAGTGACGTGTCCGCGACTGACGTGGAAGTCAAGCTTGACCAGTGGCATCACATTTCGTTTATTATCGATGACAGTGAAGCGAGTAAGAGTTTCCAAGACTTGATTGCAACGTATCTTGTCCCGGCAGTTCAGGGAATCGCTAGGAATATCGACCTCGGTCTGCTCGCACAGAAGTACCAGTTTCTTGAGAACAACGTTGGTAAGCTTGGTACTGCGTTAGATAAGGATATACTTATTGATCTTGATACTAAAATGAATGAGTTACTTATTCCTGAGGATACGAGATTCTGTAACATAACGTCAGCTGCAAAGGGTCAGATTTTAAAGGTTGATGACTTTACGCAGGCTCATATTCTTGGTGACGATGGTAGTGCTTTGCGTACTGCGTCTGTTGGTGAGTTACTCGGTGTTCAGTATTTACATAGTCAGAATAACCGTGAGATTACTTCAGGTAATACTGTTCAGACGTTTGCTGTTGATAATATTGCCGGGTATGATGTCGGAGAGACTGATATTGATGTTGATGGTCTTTCTGCGACTATTACTGCTGGTGCGTGGTGCACGATTGCAGGGGATATGACTCCGCAGAAAATTATTGCACTTACTGGTGCACCCACTACGGCGATAGAGATTTCACCGGGCCTCCAGTCAGCAGTTGTGAATAACGCTGCTGTTACTGTTTATACGCCGGGTGAGGTTAATGGTGCATTGTCCGAGGATGAGGAAGGTGAGATTGTTGTTGACGAATTTACTGTGGCTCCTCAGACTGGTCAGTTAATCGACTTTAGTGCAGATTATGATCTTGATGAGACCTATGGTATTTGTCAGCCCACGCCGACGACCACATCTGTTTGGCTTGACAGGTTGCTTGCTGATGATATTGCTAATGATGAGGCCGCGTGTATTGGCCCCGCTGGTAACTTCTCTTTCGCTTGGCATCCGCATGCCTTAGCGATTGTTAGTCGTCCGCTTCAGTTACCTCCGACTAATACTGGTGCGTTGTCGTCTGTTCAAGCTAGTAATGGTCTTGGTATTCGTGTCACTATCAGTTATGATGCAGTAAAGCAAGGTGTCAGAGTTACTGTTGACCTGTTGTGTGGTTATAAGGTTCTTAACGCTGATCTTGGTGTTCTTGTTTATAGCTAAGAGTTTCTGGATGGGGTGGCAACGGCCACCCCATCCCCACTTTTAGGAGAATGCCAATGCGGTTTATAACTGATTTGTTAATTCCAACTTCTGTTATAGCTGTAGGAACAACTCCAATAACTGGTAGTTGGGTGGATATTGGTAAAACATTTGGTGTGCCAGTTATGCTGTTGGCTTATTTTCTTATTCGAGATTGGAGACGAAGTAAAGAAGATATAAAAGTAACACAAAAACTGGCTACGCGACTTGATGCAATTGTTGATCAATATAGCAAGTTAACAAGTACCATTATTATTGATAATACAAAAGCTTTAACGGCTGTTGGTGAGACGCTTAGAGTTTTTGCTAAAGACCGCCCCTGTTTGTTAGAGAAATAAATAATGGCAGATGCCAAACGCAGACTACGACATATTATTTATGGGTTGAAGAGAAAGTTTGGCCAGCCTGTAAAAATACGGAGATATTCTGCTTTGACACTAGATCGAGCGGCTGGTACGGCTGCTCGTACTGATGCTGATTATTCAATCAAACGGGCGATTGTTTCACCTGCAAGTCAAGCTGGAGATTTTGTGTATGATCTATCTTTTATTGCGGCGAATAAAAATTTCACCTATGGTGGATTTTTTGACACCACACAACGATATGTTATTTTTGATGTCAGAGATATAGATAAGGCATCAGATATTGAATTTGCACCAGATAGGAATACTGATAGAGTAATTATAAATAGTAGATTATATGAGATAGTGAGAGTTATTGAAGCAGAAATTAGAAGAATAATTATTCTACATGTCAAGTTACTAGAATCTACTCCGGAGATTAGTTGATGGCTGATGTTAATCAAAATTGGGACAGGTGGATTTTTGCATCTATCTCCAAACATTTTGAAACTAATAAATCCGCGAGTATCCATTTATTCGTTGAAGGTGAGCCGCGTGAGACGGCTTCGCAATTAAATTGGGTTGAATTGCGTATTGATGGGCCAGACTGGACAGAGTTAAGTTCAGGATTTTTTAGAGGAAGAATAGAAGTAAATGTTCTTTGCTCTGCGACAGAGACTTCTGATACGCAATCAATTCGAAGATTGGCGGGAGAAATTCAGTCGATTTTCAAATCAGGAATTGCGGTGTATAAATATGGTTTGGGTGATGATGACGATAAGTCCTTACTTGGCTGCCTGACACTCTTAACTGATCATCGGGGTAAGTTAGGAATTAAGGCAAGATACTTTGGACGAGTTGAAGTTAACACTCCTATGCAGCAAGCTTCTGTAGAGGCACATTATGAAGTTGAATTTACTCTTTAATGGAGAAACAAAATGAAAATTCTCGCCGCAACGCCGAGACCGATTGTTGGTCGAACCGTTGATATTAAAACTGCCACCCTCAAGATTAAAGATGGTGGGGCAGAAGAAATTACCGTTAAAATTGGTGAAGGTAATTTTACCTATACCGAAAACAAGAATCGTGAATATATTCTTAACCGTGGTAATTTAGATGACGTTCGTGATGGTGATGATGTTCCCTGTGAATTAACGTTTGACGCTACGTGGGAATACATAACTGGTAAGGCGTCAACAGGCGGTACTCCGTCTGTTGAGGATGCAATGAAGCAGGCAAATGGGGCGGTTGATTGGGTTACATCAGATGCTGATACTTGTAATCCGTATGCTGTTGATGTTGAATTGGTTATTGACCCCACCCCTGCTGGTTGTGGTGATATTGAGACCTATCTGTTCTCTGACTTTAGATATGAGCAGGTTAACCATGATCTACGCGGGGGTACTCTGTCCTTTAGCGGTAAGTGTAATGTGACGGAACCGACTGTTTCGCGTTCCGCGAATAGTTAAATAGGCTGTTAGGAGTGGTGATATGAAGTACGCAGGTGAAAAGGTAGAAGGCCCAAATATCGAAATGGTCTTTATTCCTCGACAGGATCGTGATTTAGTTTTCAAATGTAGGGCAGTTTTGGACGCTGACTATGAGTTGTTTGACAAATTATGTCCTGAGCCTGAACCACCTATGGTCACCAGACCGGGTAATATCACTACTCCTAATTTTAATGACAAGGAGTTTATTAAAGCTACTTCTACTTGGGCTGAAAATCGTACAAACTTTATGATTATTATATCATTATCAGAAACTGAGGAACTTGAATGGGAATCAGTTGATGTTAATGTTGCAGAAACTTGGAAGTTGTACCGCGAAGAGTTGCAAGGGGCTGGATTTACTGGGCCTGAAATTGGTAGACTTCTTGGTGGTGTGACGACAGCTTGTGGGCTTAATGACGCAAAGGTCGATGAGGCCAGAGAACGTTTTTTAGCTTCACAGCTGGTGGAGCCGCTAAACGGATAAATTTACCAAGATACAGGACTGAACAGTATGCGGTGTACAAAGCTTGTGAACGGTTTAAAATTCTTCCGCCTAAAACACAGGCATGTTGGGATGAATGTGATGTTTGGACTAGAGCAATGTTAATTGCTTATAACCAAATATGCGAGGTTGAAGAACAAGAACGTGAAATAGCACAAACAAAGGCAATGATGGGGCGGCAATGAGCCGCCCCAAGGGGGCCAAGATGCCTAAATCATCCATGGTATGGTCGAAGGGATTATTTGCATCTGGAAATACTGGTAAAGCTACTAAGTATATTTTCAGGCAACTAGTTGCTCTTTGGAAAGATTCTGTTCGGGCATTTATAAACGAGGCACTGAAACATGTGCATGTAGATACTGGAATGTCTGTAGCTTCATTCCAACCATTAGCTGCAAACGTCAGGATGCAAAGTATCATTCGAGAATCTCTTAGAGGTCGTGGGCCACGAAAAGGTCATACTAAAAATAGTATTACGACACTTAGTCAACGTGGAAGTATCGGGCCGTTTAAATCACGGGCGCTAGGGGCCAGATTAGGTAAATCACCTAAAGGGTATAAACTTGTATTCGGTACGCCACAAAATCCAAAATTCAGATTCGAATTTCAAATTAGAGTTTTTCAGTATTATCTACATGAATATGGGTATGATGGAAAGCGTGACCCGGTTTGGAATTCATTAGAAAAAGCTAAAGATGCTTTTATCGCTAATTGGAATGCAAAATTTAATGATTTTGTTAATTCAAAAATCATTAGTTCTCTAATAGTGCGAGGTAGTTTAAGTGGGCGATGAAGGGCGTGGACACATAAAAATTGGAGCTGACTTTACCGATATTGTCGGTATGGGTGCTGCAATTTCAAAAGCATTAGAGGATGGCCGGAAAGGATTAAGGCGGGGTAAAACTGCTCTATTAGGGTATGATACTGCCACAAATAAAGCAGTAGCTACCGTAAAAACATTAACTGAAGCAGGTGGATTATTAACTAAACACTATACTCTTGCAACACAAAAGCTTGTTGAAAATAGCGTAGCATCACGAACTTTAACTATTAAATTGGACGCGCAGGCTAAAGCGCACGAACGCTTAAATACACAGATGCGGTCGGCATATGGTTCAGATGTTTCCAGAACAAGAAGGCTTAATCTTCGTGCGCATGCCGCTGGTCTTAAAGTTATTGCTGAACGCGAACGGGCATTAGCCGCCGCGTTACGAGAGCGTATCAGGCTCAATTTACAAGCACAACGCACTGGTAGCAGAATTATTGATGCACGAAATCGTGCACAGTCTGGTGCCATTCTTCAAGACAAACAATTTAACGCACAGCGTGATCAGCGAGCTTTTGACCAGCAACTAGCATCTGAATGGAAAGCTCCCCGACAGGGTGTTGGTCTGCCCACTGAGAGTAGATTTAAACGCGCTTTAGGGTCTCTGAGAAAATGGAATACTGGATTAAAGACCGCACAGCAAACTACAAGTAACTTACATATTTCTTGGAAATCACTTTTTAGACTTGTAGCGGTACAACTTGCTCATCAAGCTGTTTCTGCATTTATTCGTGCGACTGTCGAAGGAGTCCGGCAGTCTATTGAGTTAGAGAAGCGAATTGCAGAAATTCAAACAATCTCACAGAATCAACCGCAACCGTTTGGTGCGTGGTTACGAGGTCTGCGTGAGCTTTCAGATGAATTTGGATTAGGGATCATTGACCAAGCTGAGGCTGCTTATCAAACATTATCTAATCAGGTGGCTGAGGGCGCTGCTTCCTTTAGATTTATGCGTGAAGCTAATATATTAGCAGTAACAGCTGTTATGTCTTCCGCTGATGCTGTGAATCTATTAACAGCAGCTATCAACTCTTACCATACCACTACATTAAGTGCCAATAAAATAGCTGCGCAATTCTTTAAGACTATTGAACTCGGTAGAGTTCGTGGTAGTGAGATGGCACAATCGTTTGGTGACGTGGCTGTTTTGGCTAATCAGTTGAATGTTCCCTTAACTGAGTTGCAAGCCATTATTGCAACAATGACCATTCAGGGTATCAAATATAATAAAGCCGCAACACAAATGCGTGGTATATTTGTTAAGTTGCTTAAACCCACCAAAGAGATGAAGGAGTTCTTTAAAGAAATTGGGGTAAGTTCTGGCGAAGCTGCAATGGCTGCGTATGGTTTTGATGGGGTTATGGAGCGTCTCGTCAAGCATACTAAGGGTAGTTCTTCTGAACTTGCAAAATATATTAGTCGTATTCGCGGGTTGTCTGGCACATTAGTTTTTAATGCTGAGGGGATGGATTTATATAAGAATAATTTGCTTGAAATTCAAAGTGCACAGGCTGATTATGCTGATCGTACCGCAATTGTAATGGATAATGCCGGTAAGAAATTAGAAATTGAACTCAATAAGATTAAAAACTATTTCCTTGTTGATTTTGGTGATAATATCTTACGTACATTAGCTGGAGTTAGTGGTGGATTTGGTAATCTTACAAAAATTATAAAAATTGCAGCTTTTACATTTAAATCTGTATTGGCTACTGCTGTGATTTTTGCATTAGCGCAATTGGTTAAGCTAAAAGCAATGTTATGGTCTTTTGCTAGTTTAAATCCTATGACTGCTGCTGTTTCTTTAGCTGTAGTTGCATTAATGTTTTTCTATGAAACTTGGGAAAGTGCATCTGATCGAACAAATAGAATTATTACGGAAAATTATGAGAAAAATAAAAAAGCATTAGAAAAGATGTTTACTGAAGAGGCTGAGTTAGCTGCCGAGCGTGAAACTATGCTTATTGATAGTTTTAGTAAGGTTCAGAAAGCATATATATTATTGTTTGCAGAGGCAAATATGATCATTAATAAAATTATGAAAGAACATGTTAATACATTTGCTGACGCTACTGTGTTAGTTAATCAGAATATTAAAGATAGTTTGGCTGCAACCAAAACACATTCTGCGGAAGTAAGTAAAGCATACACAGCTATTGAAAATCAAGTTAATAAGACAAATGCTGCTATACTTGGGCTACAGCAGAACCTTGAATTTGATACTATTACTATTAGATTAAAGGGTATGGATGCAGCTGGTGTGCAGGATTTAAAAAATCGTTTAAAAGACTTAGGTGAGGAAAAAGCAGATGCAAGACCCGGTAAACGTGGTAAGCGTGAACGTGAACGCATTAAAGCCGAGATAACTGAAGTTCAAAAACTTATACGTCGTGGTGAGCAGACTAATGCTGCAAAAAAAATCAGATGTCTTGACACCGAGATTACTAAACAAAAAGAGTTAGCTGCTGAACACTTGAAGCAAGCCGGTATCATCAAAAAGGGAACAGAATATGATAAAGAGGCCATA
>Ga0075116_10000784_pt1 | contig 14565 bp, 22 predicted proteins | sample AntAceMetag02UKC_FD_69786 | JGI IMG/M metagenome (GOLD analysis project Ga0075116, IMG submission 69786) | Saline lake microbial communities from Ace Lake, Antarctica- Antarctic Ace Lake Metagenome 02UKC | ecosystem: Environmental > Aquatic > Non-marine Saline and Alkaline > Saline | place...
CAGTGCTGTAACATCTTGGTCTATTCCTATTCCTATTGGTATTGAATACCTTACAGTGGTTTCTGGTTCTAATACAGGACAGAATGTAACTATCAGAGTTGAAGGTAGCGAAGTTACAGCAACAGCATAAGGGAGTATCATGGCTAGTAATGTAAAACCACCTGTTGGCGCAACTTTAAATAGAGATCATCCTTTAGCTAATGATCTTGTTGCCTGTTGGCTTTTTAATGAAGGATCTGGAAATGTTATTCATGAATGCTGCAACAATGTGGATAACCTATTTGTAGATTTATCTAACCCTTCTACGTCTTCAAGTGGGTGGAGAAGAGGTCCAAGTGGCTCTGTTGTACGATTTAATGGATCAAGTAATTATATGCAGGGAGTACCTGTAGGTTTACCACAAGGAAATGTTTCACTTACTATGATATGCAGAGTTAGATTTACTAATGCACAAGCACCAGGGGTTCCAGCTATACTTGCTTACGGATCAGAAGGTGGAAGACAAATGTGGGGTTTTGGAATGCGACCTCAAGGTTTTTACTTTTTGGGCTATAGTAATGATGCTAATCAAGATTGGTCATATAATACAAACCAATGGTATTGGTTAGCATTATCTACTTCAGGTACATCAGTTAAATGGTATGCAGATGGTCTTAAAATAGGACCTGACGGTACGATAAGCATAGAACAGGTAACTAAGACCTTTGTTGCTATGGGAATACAGAGGCCGGGGAATAAGATCTATTACGATGGAGATATTTCAGATATATTTCTCTACAAAAAAGAATTACCACAATCAATGATACAAAACGTAATGGGGGACCCTTACAGTATGTTTGAAGAGGGATCTTCTATTTGGTTTCCAGAGGGAACAGGGCCAGTTCCACCAGGATCTGACTACTTTTCACCTTATTACAGAACTTTATTGGTGGGGAATTAACAATGATAAAGAATACAGCAAGCCAGAAATGGATAGTTTTCGCTTTTGATGTAACTACCAATTTACCTGTTACGGGTGACTCAGCACAGATTACAGCTAATCTAAGGCTAGATGGTGGTGGTGCAAATGCAGTTGATGATACCAATCCAACTGAATTAGAAGATGGATACTATATATTTGATATCACAGCCGCTGAATCTAATGGCGATCTGATTGTTATCTGTCCTGTAAGTTCAACAGGTGATGTTCAAGTTATTGGAGTTCCAGGAGCTATTTGGACTGAGACTGATTTTACCAATATTGCCGCCATCTTGGAAGACACAGGCACAACTATTCCTGCTCTGATAAGTGGAATCGCTGCTGGTGGCCTGGACGCTGCCGAAACGAGAGCAGCTCTTGGACTTGCTACTGCTGATCTTGATACTCAGCTTGCTGCATTACCTACTGCTGGCGAAACGAGAGCAGAGATAGATTCCAACAGCACTCAGTTGGCTGCTATCGTAACGGATACAAATGAGTTGGAACTAGATTGGAAGAATGGTGGAAGACTTGATCTTATCTTAGATGCCATCAAAGCACAAGTAGATACTCTTGGTACAGGTGGTGGAGCTATTGCTTTTGTTTATACTCTGACGGATAGTGATACAGGATTACCAATATCTAATGCAGATGTTTGGGCAACCACGGATGAAGCTGGAACTAATGTTGTTGCTGCATCAATCACTAATCTATCTGGTGAAGTCACATTTAATTTAGATGCTGATACCTATTATATATGGAGAGCATGTTCTGGATATACATTTGCGAATCCAGACACAGAGGAGGTAGCGTAAGATGGCAACCGGAGAAGGTACAGGCACCACTGTTGGTGTAATCAGTTTGGATTGTACTGTTGGTGAAACAACTTCCAACAGCTATGTTTGCACAGCAGAGGCATCTACTATAATCGCACGTAACCTACACATCACAGATACATGGGCAGCATTATCTTTGGCTGATAGGGAAGCCTCATTGATGTACGCCACTGAGCTATTGGATTCCAACATCGACTGGCAAGGTACTATTTACACAACCACACAGGCGCTAAGATGGCCCAGAGAGGGACTATATGACGCAGAGAACGTGTTGATACCCGTTACATCTATACCCCAATGGCTTCAATATGCAACTTCGTTCTTTGGCTATTCACTGAGCCAGATCGACCGGACTATCGAAAGAGATACTGTTGGTTTTAAAAACGTATATGCTGGAGGTATCAATACGACACCTGATAAATATGACAGATATCAAACTATTCCAGCACATATCTTGGAGATGATTGCACCTTATGGTTTGTCGAAGATTAGAGTTGGAACTAGATTGGTGAGGTATTAATCATGGGTATGCGACTACAAGTGCAAAAATTAGTAAAAGCAAGTGTCAAATCTCTTGGTGATATAGCACTGGATGATATCACATATCATTATGCTGGCGTGATGGAATATGATCCTGTATCAGGTGGGATGATTGAGGTGGGTGGTGTTGATATTACACTAGGTTCATCACTCCTGGACGAACCTACATCTGAAGAGATCGCAGATACACCTATATTAATGACAGACACAAAACTGATAGTGCCTTATCTTTCCATCACTGCCGAGCCAAGGGTGGATGATTATGTGCATATTGATAGCGTTAAATATAATATCAAATGGTGGAATACTGATACCACTAAGAGTAATTATAGGATATTTGTGAGAAAGGCGTGATAATGAAAAAAGTTATTTACCTACTCTTTTTTATCACTCTGCTATTAAGCACACCTATATTTGCGGATGGGCATAATGCTGACGTTGCTGAAATTCAAACATCAATCAGGATTCTTCAGCAACAGGTCACCAACAACGGAGAGAAAAGCACTGAGATACTATCAACACTCCGTGGCCGTGGCGACAAACAAGGATTAGTTACAGTTGTTGCGGTCAATTGTAACTCCATTGCAAGTATGCAGACATGGATGCTGAGTATCTCAGTGTTTATCCTCGGGTTACTTGGATGGTCCATCAAAATGAAATTAAATAAAAAATGATATGGTAGATGATGGCAATACCTGATGCCATTGCAAGCATCAACCAGATGTGTCGTGCTTTCATTGCTGCCCCCCTTTCTATTACAGTATAACACATTTCTCTCTTTAATTTATAAAAAACTTTCAATTAATTTTCTTTCATAACAATAATAGACACTTATGTACTAATAGGCACCTAATGAGGCAATCATTAAAAATAATGCTTGACTTTGCCTTTCCTTCATGGTCTACTCTTTCATGATTTCCACAAACACTAATTCCAACGGGGAGAATGAAAGATGGGAAAGATAGAGCATAGATGGTTAAGCGTGGCGGAAACTGCGGAGTACCTTGGATATGCAAAACACTCACTTTATAACTTGCTTTCACCGAGTAACCCAAATAAGCTTCCATTTCCGTTCGCACCAAAACGCATTGGCAGAAAAGTTGTACTTGATAAATACGAAATTGACAAATATTTAGAGGACCAATAACAATGGACTGGCAAAAAGAACAGGTATATAGCAGTAAGATCAGCGCGGAAGAGGCAGCTATCATCTATATTGATAGGCAAGATCGGTCATCCGACATAGGTGATCAGCTTCTGCGTGCCATTGTACCATGTTTTGATTGCCAGTACTATCAATGCTATCAAAGAGTTTTGGGTGTTTAATGCCATTTTACATCCATGTTTGGGTCAATATCACCAGGAAAGGTGTAAAGGGTCGCCCTCCAACGGCCTGGCCCAAACAAAATTTAATCAACAAAATGTATTATCAACAGATGGTAACACATTAAAAAATAGATCAAACAATAATAAAAAGGAGGTGGATAAAATGGCAGATCACGCGGACATTCTCGATGAAATAGCACCAGGTTTTTTTGATGGAAGCTGGAGTAAAGAGGATGATAATATTCTCAACGAAATGCTATCTGATGAAGATAACATTCTTGATGAAACCTGGGATGATGAAGACATTACATTTGGAGGTAAGTAACATGGAAAGTAGAACGGAACAAGAAATACCAAGCGAATATGTAGCAGGCACACCAGTAGTAATGCAGAGCAAAGAGATCATTACAATAATTAATGGTGGCGGGGAGTTCAGATTTGCTAAAGTTGGCTGTGTGACACCAGAAGCCATCTTACATGCAGTAATGTATCTTTGCAGATTTCCGTGGGCTACAAGCAGGATGGTTTACGAATTTGTGGAAATTGCAGTGGCACATGCTGGAATAGATGTTGAACCAAAACCAAAACCAGAATAAAACCTTTATTGGAGGATTAAAAAAATGGCAGCAACACTTGAAATTGAATTAGAAGATAGAGTTAAAGCCAACGCTGATGAAATGATTAATTGGATGCATGAGTGGTTTGACTCGTGTCCGGAGGACATGGAAAATATGGCCTTCATCAAAAGAAATGATACTCAATTTTATGTTGGTGATGAACTATATAACCTATCGACGATTATCCAACACACAATAACGGAAGTTTAACCATTTATCAGTTTGTGTGGGGTGCCTACTTTGCGGGAGGTCAATGTGTGCCGCAATCACACAAACCCCACACAATTTTTTCTATTGCGGAGGAAAATATCATGGCGAATCTCAAAGAGAAAATCTTAGAACAAATTGACTTTCAGATGTTTTACCAAAACCACCTAGGCGTACTTCCTGAAACAAACAGCAATAATGAAATATCAGTTGTCTGTCCTTTCCATACTGATTCTGATCCATCCTTATCAATTAACATGGTAACAGGATACTATAATTGTTTTGGATGCGATGCCAAAGGTGACGTATTCACATTCCAAGAAAAGATTAAAGGCCAGCCTTTCTCAGTTGCAATACATCAGATGGCAGAGGACCTTAACATCACGAGCAACAGCAGTAACAATGAAAAGATTCACTTTGATTATAAGGATAAGGATGGGAACGTAGCCTATCGCATCATCAGATTTGATGATGGTAAAGGAATACCGCACAGACCTGATGGCAGTGGCGGTTGGATACCAGGAGTTAAAGGACACGTAGAGCTTGTTCCTTTCAATCTTCCAACACTATTAGATTCAACTAATGATAATAAGCAAATTCATATTTGTGAGGGAGAGCCGGATGCTATCACACTATGCGATTTGAATTACCTCGCAACCACGAACGCACTAGGCGCTCAGAATTGGAAATCTGAATACAATCAATACTTCGCAGGTAGAGACGTTATCATCCATGAAGACAATGACCAAGCTGGAAGAGATCGTTCAGAGAAAATATCAGGTTCACTGTTGTCAATAGCTAAGTCCATCAAAGTAATACAGTACCATGAGTTGGAAGAGAAGGGTGATGTAACAGATTTTCTTGATTCACTCAGCACAGCCAGTGAAATGAGAAAGAAGATGAGCTTAGGTGCAAAGATAAAAGCTACTCCTTATATAAAGGAACCATCTAAGATAACGAATACTGATTACCCTAATGCCGTAGAGTTTTTAACCATCAACGAATTGTTGGCAGTTGATTACCCTCCGTTGAAAGAAATAATGGGTAATGGAATCTTACCTGAAGGATGTGGCCTGATGCTGGCGGGTGAAGCTAAGACAGGTAAATCTTTAATCTCTCTGGAATGGGCATTACATTTGGCAATAGGTAAAGATTTATATGATGGTTTAATTCCTGTTCCAAAGAAAAGGAAGACCATATTTTTTCAAGCAGAAAATCCAAGTAGGCAAGTACAGTTTAGAAATAAAAGAATGATGGAAGGATTGGGTATATTGACAATAGATAATTCCATCTTCTTTACCAACAGAAGAGAGCGATACAATCTGTTGGAACCAGCATCTGTAAATAAAATAATAGATACGGTTAAGGCTTCTGGTGCTGATGTATTTGTTATTGATCCATTGAGTTCGTTCCATAGTGTTGATGAGAATGATAATGTAAAGATGCGTAATGTGTTGGATAGGATCACAGACATATCAATAGCGACAGGTGCATCGAGTATCGTGATACATCACTTTGGAAAACCACAAGATGGAAGAAGTAATAAGGATAGGACACGAGGCGCATCATCTATTCAGGGTTGGTATGATACCCATTGTAGTGTCACCAATAAGAGCCATGAGAGTAAGACGCTGAGGACCATTACCTTTGATCCTTTACGACATGGACCATCTCTGAGGCCAATCTTAGTTGAGCGGGATGAGTTCTTCAACTGTACTCCAACTGAGTCTGATAGCGTGGTTAAGACTTCAGATGTTGTTAATATATTAAAGGATAAATTCAGGGGATCGGCTGAAGGTAAGATCACTTTAATCAGAGCCATCCAAAACGCATATGATGTTAGTGATTCAACTGCCAAGAGAGCCATCAAAGAAGCACAGGAAATGAAGGTGATTAAGATGGTAAATGGGGATAATAATAAGAGCAAAAGGTGCGTGTTATGTTAGCGGGAGATAGGGTTCAGATAGGGGTCGGATTGGGGTCAAGGGTATTAAAACGTGACCCTAATCAAGGGGGCGTGACCCTAATAAGTTGTAATGATTTCAGTCAGTTGCATTGGGGTCACGGGTTATTGGGGTCAAGGGGGTGTGACCCTATACAAGTAGTTGATATGACTGGTAAAAAAATAGGGGTCAAGGGTTCTTATATATAAGGGTATATGTGTGACCCCTATTTTATAATTCTCTGTTTTTTCTTTGATGGTTTTATAATTTATTGTTACTCAGATGGAGGAATAAAAAATGGCAAATGTTGGCTTTATAAATTTTGATGTTAGCTTGGGAGATGCTATCCACTTTGCAGATAAAGTTGGATATAAACCTGATGCAGATGTTGATGATAAATTTGATTACATACTTGGACTATCATGCCACCTTATCAAACATGACTATTGGAGTATGGCTAGTTGTGATGCTATAGCCGCCTTCTGCATCCGTGCTAGATCGTGGATAGAGGATAGGCAACGAGAGGCTCGTATTGGTACTCAGGAGGCACGGCAGGCATCGAAGGCATACAGTTACCTAGGTTTGTACTTAGCGTAGCACAGTGCCCACTTTTATTTACTATTATGAGGAGGATAAAATCATGTTGGCAATCACTGTTGGGATAGGCATTGTACTTTCGGTATTTGTTGTTGGTACTCTATGTAGTGCAATATGGGATTAAATATGGGATTAAACATCTACATTTTTGTAGGATTAAATATGGGATTAAACATAAGACAAGATATGACAATATGTTGGATTAGGAGTAGGATTAAACATAAGACAAGATATGACAAGATATGACAAGATATGACAATATGTTGGATTAAATCTAACGTCTTTTATGTCTTGTCTGGGAAGGAAGTACAATATATTGTACTTTGGTGAATAGGTAGTACCACTATATATTGTACTTTGGTGAATAGGTAGTACCATATATTGATATTAGGATTTGCTTATGTCTTGTCTGGGAAGGAAGTACAATATATTGTACTTTGGTGAATAGGTAGTACCATATATTGATATTAGGATTTGCTTATGTCTTGTCTGGGAAGGTAGTACCACTATATATTGTGCTTTGGTGAATAGGTAGTACCATATATTGATATTAGGATTTGCTTATGTCTTGTCTCAAATAGAACTGTCCGGAAAATCGGACACTTTTATGAATATTTGGTACTAACATGGAAGATAGGACAATATAATGTAGTACCACATTGTAGTACCAGGAGGAGGAAAATATCATGGCGAAGCAATCAAGATCAAGAATTAAACCAATTATAAAGAGAAACGTCACACAAGAGCCTGTGGTACCCCGTGAGTGCGAGGCAGCAGATAACCCTACCACTGACCCTCGTGAACATGCTAAGACGATCCTGGAGGCTATTATTAAACGCAACACAGCTATCGAAGAGGAGTTATATGCAGAGGCACAAGACAAAGGGTTAATTATCAATGGCAAGCTTAATTCAAATCTAAGTAAAGAATTTCTAAAGTTTCAAGCGGCAACTTTAAAAGCAACTAAAGAGTTTGTTATCTTAGATGGTAAGATCGAAGCTAAGGTGGAGATAGATGCAGACCCATTTGAGGATATATTCAGTGATGCCTAAAACCTTGAGAATTTTTGGGGCCTGGGCGGTGTGCGCGGGAGCGCGGAAGAGACTAGGTATCCGCCGGAATTGGGATATCTGCTGTCAAGCCCGAAAAACTGATTTTTTTTACTTGTCATGCTAGTATACTACGTAGTACGCCCTAAAAGGGTATCTCACTGGACGATCGAAGGGGAAAGCATAGTAAGGATAGGGTTTTGATGGCCTATCGACCTACCGGGCGATAAAAAGGGAGGAGGTTAGGTTAGTACACCTCCCATAAAAATAAAAAATAAAAAAGGAGTTCTACACCTCCCATAAAAATAAAAAATTAAAATGGAATCTAGGCTACTACACCTCCCATAAAAATAAAAATGGAGTACAAAAATGGCAAAACAGGAATTTACAATAAAGAATATTACAAAGAACCAACAGAAACCTAAAAATAGACCCAAACAGCAACCTAAAGCCAAGATTATCGGGTATATCAACAAACAGGGGGTACACACTAATGAACGCTAAAGAAAGAGTAGAACGCTGGTCAAAATCAACACCAGAGGCATTCCTTGCTTGGGTAGATGACATTAAACCGCAGATACTCCAAAACAGCAAATACACAGTATTCGTTCCAACAAAGAAACAGCTATACCTTATAAATGAGGTACTGAAACCTGCACCCACACCTATTATCAAAAAACCTAAACCAATACAGAAACTGGATAAGCGCAGTACATCAGCGAGAGCGCCTAGACCAACACGCAAACAACCTGACTTACCCAAGACTGATACCCCAACACCAAAGCTCTCTTCTTCATTTAGACGCAGCATGAGCCTTGTAATTCAACCAAGACGCCATGGTAAGAGTTCTCTATTTGCTTTGATGGTTATTTGGCTTGCAACATCACGTCAAAATCAAACGATTCAGGTGTTGGGAAATTCAGAATCACACACTCGGAGAACTCAGTTCAACACCATCAAAAAAATCATCATGCACACACCTCGACTACTTAAACTGATACCTGAGAGAGACCTATTTGTTTTTGAGATTTTCTGTAAGCTCCAAGGCTCAGTTATTCAGATGGCACCAGGCAATAATGTTTCTGCTTCATTTGGTGACAGATTCACAGCTATGTGGGTATCGGATTTACATGCTGCCGTTGATCTAGGACCTTATAATGCTATGCAGGCATCACTTTTGGACAGCGAAGATAGCCTTCTCCTTATTGACTCCAACGTGGATACCATTGATGGACACGTTCATGCGGTGCAAAAAGAGGCGGAAACAGACGATACCATCTTCTGCGACTACACCTCATACCCTGATATAGCCACATACAGCAAGGAAGCACCTCCCTGGATTGACCGTAAAAAAGCCAGAAGACTGGAGAGGACTCTACTTGAGGCGGATTTCCGTAGAGATATTCTTGGCTTACGATCAGATGCAGTTAATAGTTTATTTGGGGATGCTACCATTACCATATGTAAATCTGACTATCATATTTCAGTTGAAGACCTCCAGAGCCTAGCTCAGGGACGCACATACCGCATTGGAGGAGGATTGGATCGTTCCAAGAGCTTACTTGGTTCTACTTTTGGTGGAGATAATTCCATTTGGACTTGCGTGATGAAGTGCGCTAACCCTCAGAAAGATGGGGAGCCTGAGATATTCATTCTAAACCAAGTTAATGTGCTTCCAAATACAGGTTCTGGAATTAAAAAAGCAATTCTTGAAGATCACCAAAGGTATAAATTGGATAATTGTATTTTGGAAGATTATGAAGTATCTGATATCTATCCTTGGGTACAAGCGCAGGGTATTCCAGTAGAGACGATGACGCCTCACAGTACCCGCCAGAATAGTTCCTTTCCTGAGCTTAGTAGAATTGCAAAAGAGGGGAGGTTACATTTCCCATCTGACCTAACTGATTTAATCTCAGAGATGCGAACTTTTTCCTACATCAAAGCACCCAAAGGGGAAGGGTATTCATTTGGACATACGACACGTAAGCAGAAAGATGATAGGGTATTTAGTTTGAATTGGGCTGTATATAGCCTAAGAGCGCAGATTATGAATCTATATTCATTGGATAACATTAACTGCAAGAGTAAAACTAAGAATAAACAACTCTGTTTTCTTTTAGGTGGACGTACCCGCCTTTACTGTGGTGATCAATGTGACGCTTGCCAAGAGGTTGAAGATATGTATCGCCAATTCATGCAATATCAGATGGATAGCGAGTTGGAGTTGCAAGATTTCTTTAAACATTATGTAAAATTAGTAGGAACTCGCATATATAGGATGCTATAATGTACGATATGACAAAGAACATCAAAAGAAATAGCTTGACTTACCCAAATAGGCATGATAGGGTTTTTAATAAGTCCCAACTTAGATGTTGGAACTGTAATAAATTGCTAGGCACTGGCCGCATTACTGAAGGATACATCGAAATTAGATGCAGCAAATGTGGGCAACATGCAACAGCGGGAGTTCACAACGCAACACTGGCAACACTGGCAATTATTGTTTTAATAAAGTAGAGCCCATAGAGGCCATATAACAAGGTTGAGTTGTATGGCCTTTTTCATTTACACCGGATAGAGGATAAAAAGATGCTTTTTAAATCTGCTGCAAAAGAAGTAGTTGATCAAATGTTCATTTTGGCGCAAAAGGCTGCTACGGACGAACGGAAGGAAAATAGTATCAAGCGCCTAAGCTATTACCATGATGAAATGGATGATTATGTGGTAAAAATGCTGGAGAAGCATCACACTGAAGCTGAACTGTTTGAACCATGCTTCTTTAATATAACCAAGAAGATCATAAATCAGCTTGCTCAAGTATATCTACAAGATGCTAATCGTAGCTTGGGAGATGCAACTGATTCTGACAATAAAATATATGAAAATATTGTAAAGACTTCCAACATTAATGCCAAGATGAAGATTACATCAAGGTATTGTAAATTGTTGAAAACTCTGCTGGTTAGACCTATATGGCGCAACAACAAAATGGATTTAGACGTACTCACCGGAGACATACTTGATGTATCCATTGGTGATGTACCCTCTGATTTAAGAGCCGTAATGATTACACACTACCCTGAAAATGGCAAGATCGCAGATATTACCTACTCTTTATGGACTGATGCGTACTGGCAGAAGCTAGATCATCAAAAAAATGTACTGACAGAAGAAACAAATCCTTATGGAATCACACCGTTCATCCCTATTTGGGACGCATACCCTGCACTAGGTTCTTTCTGGCAACCAGGCGGCAACGACATAGAGCGATGCCAAGAGGCTATCAATGCGAAGCTGACTGACTTATTGCTAGTAATTGAATACCAAGGCTTCGGCACTCCAGTAATGCGGGGAGTTCCTTCGGGCTCCCAGTTAGCGTTTGGACCTCACACAGCCGTAGAGATTACTGATCCACAAGGTGATTTTCATTATGCCAAAAGCAATGCACCTATCACGCAAATACTTAATAGTATTGAATTTTTGGCGAAACAGGTTGCTATCACTAATGGATTATCAGCACAGAGCATGTCAGTTAAGCCAACACAAGAAAGTGGCTTGAGCCGCATAGCTGGTTCCGCTGAACTTTTGGAATTACGCAAAGATTCTATTTCTTTATTTGGCGACTATGAACGACAGCTATTTGATATGCAGAAACTGATATGGAACACTCATAACACTGAGCAGATATCAGAATCTAGCAGATTAAAGTTGGATTTTTGGGACCCAACTCCAGTTATGAGTCCAGATAAGCAAGCAGAACTTTGGGCGAGAGAGTTGGAAATGGGAACAATATCAAGACTTGATATCATCATGATCAAGAATCCTGATTTATCCAAAGAAGATGCAATAGACAAATTAAAAGAGATCCAAGAAGAAAAGAAATTATATTCAGATTCGTCTACTGAGACGTTAATTCAGGAAAGGATTTAAAATGGAAGATGCACAACCAGTCATCGCAGACGTTAAAAGTGAGGATACACCCGTAGCACCCGTTCAAGCCACACCGGACCTCGCCACCGGCAAAGGCGATCAGATGGTTCCAAAACAGAGGCTAGATCAGGTAATCCAGCAAAGGAAGGATGCGCTCGCAGTAGTAAAAGGAGTGGCAGATGAATTAATCCTTGACGTACCGGAAGCCTACAGGGACCTAATCCCTGAGATGGATTCTGCTGCACAGATTATTTGGATTCGCAAAGCCCAGAAGAGTGGAATCTTCACAAAAGAAGTACAGAGCTTGGACACCGAGAGACCCGCTGGTAAGAAAGTGGTTGATTATTCAAAAATGAAGCCTACTACTATGATTTCAGCAGGCTATAACAAGTAAATACTTAGACGAGTGATTAGATCAGAGCCCACAGAGGTCCGTAATTTAATACTCAGAGGACAAAATCATGGCATTAACATTGATCGAACAAAGTAAGTTGAAAGATAATCCGCTTCAAAAGGGAGTGGTTATGTGTTTTCCTGAAGTCAGCCCCGTACTTGAAGGCATTGAGTTCCTGAATGTCTCCAGCGATACGTATAAATATAATCGTGCTGACATGCTTCCCCGTTCAGATTTCCGTGCAATCAACGAATCATACACGGAAGAGAGCGCAACTCTGGACGCTGTAACTGAGTCCCTTACCATCAGTGGTGGATTTTCGGATGTGGATCGTGCCCTTATTAAAACTCAGGGTAATATCAATGACATACGTGCGATTCACGATATGCTGAAAGCTAAAAGTTGCGCCATGAAGTGGCAAAAAACGTTCTTTAAGGGCGATGTTGAGAGCAACCCGAAGGAATTTGATGGCTTGCAGGCGAGACTCATTGGCGATCAGTTGATTCAAGCTGGTTCTTCTGATGGTGGCGACGCTCTGAGCCTTATTAAACTGGACGAGTTGATTGACCAGGTTGATGGTTTCCCTGATGTTCTGTACATGAATAAAACGATGCGGCGTAGGCTCTCTGCTGCGGCCAGACTGAATACAGTTGGCGGCAATGTAAATTACACCGTTGATGAGTTTGGACGATCCGTTATGCAGTATAATGACGTTCCGATTCGTGTGATTGAAGAGGATGAGGAAGGGAATGCTATTCTTGGTTTTAATGAGCTGGCTTCCACAGGCTCTACCGCTACTGCAACTTCGATTTACGCAGTAAGATTCTCTCCCATTCATGTGTTTGGATTGCAGTGTGGTGATATGGACGTTCTTGATCTTGGATTGTACTCAGGTGGTGTAGTTTTTCGTACCCTCATTGAGTGGATTTCAGGTTTCTCAATCGCCCATAATAAGGGTGCAGCTAGGCTTAAAGGTATCTCTGATGCTGCAATTACCGCCTAAACAAAAATAGGGATACCTTATTATATAGGGTATCCTTTAATATGAGGTGTTAAAATGTCCACATTTTTGAAAAGTTCCAGAGGTAGGATGGTAGATGACCGTTTGGTATTAAAAGCGAAAGGCACTGTTGCTACTTCTATGGTTGGCGAAGATCCTATTGGTACAGATAAATCCCATGATGCTGGTGGTGCTACCAGAGGTGCCATGGTACTTAACGTGTATGCAGTTCCCAATTTGATTGCTGGTGCTAATTTTACAATGCGATTACAGGGTGGGAAAACCAGTACTTTTGCTTCCCTTACTGATCTTGCAATTGTCGAACTTGGCGATGCTGCTGGTATTAGTTCGGAATCAGATAAAGGCGTTGGCCGGTACATTGTGCCCTTCACCAATGCTTTTGATGGCACAGTTTATAGGCATCTCCGTCACTCTATTACTTGTGGCGGTACTGTTGGTACAGGTATCGAATATGAATGTTACCTGACTAATTTGGTGTAAACAACTAATAGGTAGGTGTGCCTTTTGATAGGCACACCTACTGTGGGGCTTCTCATGGCTTGGAAAATAGATGTAAGACTGGATAAAGATCAAAATAACGTAGGAACAGTAGTTGGAACATGGAATGATCTTACTTATGGAATGTTCACCTATACTAAAAGGGTTAAGACTGACACAGGTGGAGCATCTGGGTACATGACCGAAGCTATCGCTGCGAGAGATGCTTGACAACTGAAGCAAGTAGATAATACAACCAAAGCAGCTTATCTGCTGAATTTGATGAACACGAATGATGAACAGGTAGAGGTATAAAAGATGGCAGCAACAAAAGCAGTAACCGTACTGGACAATAATGTTACCTTAACAGCTAGTGCAGGGGATCATACTTCTAACGTATGGACTCTTGATGATGGTTATGGTGGCGAATTGTACATTAAGATAACAAATGGTGGAACAGGACCTACTGTTGCCGCTGAGGCTCAAATCATGACTTCTCCTGATAACAGCAATTACTACAAATTAGGTGGTGCTTTGGTTTCTACTCTTGGAAACAGTGCTGTAACATCTTGGTCTATTCCTATTCCTATTGGTATTGAATACCTTACAGTGGTTTCTGGTTCTAATACAGGACAGAATGTAACTATCAGAGTTGAAGGTAGCG
>Ga0075116_10000785_pt1 | contig 14560 bp, 22 predicted proteins | sample AntAceMetag02UKC_FD_69786 | JGI IMG/M metagenome (GOLD analysis project Ga0075116, IMG submission 69786) | Saline lake microbial communities from Ace Lake, Antarctica- Antarctic Ace Lake Metagenome 02UKC | ecosystem: Environmental > Aquatic > Non-marine Saline and Alkaline > Saline | place...
ATTTGTAGGGACCAGCAATGTATGGCTTGCGATGAAGTATAATCTGAAACCCATAGGGACTATGGCCCATGAATACTTCGAGGCTATGCAGGCACTTGTTAGGGTTTCAGATAGTCAGAAAGAGGCCCTGCAGTGTTGGGCGAATGAGTATAGAGGAAGTTTGGGGATTGCATTGTCAGATACAGTTGGATTTGACGCTTTTCTGCGTGACTTTGACCTTTACTTCGCAAAACTATTTGATGGATGCAGACAAGATAGCGGAGACCCTGATGTTTGGTGCGATAAATTAATTTCACATTACAAGAAACTTAATATCGACCCAAAGACAAAAACGGCGGTATTTAGTGACGGCCTTGATATTGTTGAGGCTCTTAGACTGCATTCTAAGTACCATGGACGCATCCAAACATCCTACGGCATAGGCACCAACCTGACAAATGATGTGGGTGTGAAGCCCATGCAAATCGTGATTAAGATGGTCAGGGCGGGTCGTGGGTCGGATATGCGACCAGTAGCGAAAATTTCTGATAGTCCGGGTAAACAAATGTGCGAAGACGAAGAATATCTTCAATATCTTATGAAGGTTTTCAGAATCCAAGAAAAACCGTGGAGGGTGAAATAATGAGAAGTATTGTAAATACAAACGTAATAATAGTAGTGGACATGGTAAACGACTTCATATATGATGAATATGAATATGAAGGTAAGACATACAAAGGTAAGCTCGTTGCAAGCCAGGGGCCGAAAATTGTCGAACCTATCAAGAAACTCCTTGATGTGGCATATAAAAGTTTCCCTACTGGTGGAATGGACCGGATTTGGAAAGTAGGAAAGGACCATTTCAATGCCCTCGATGATGGAGCTGATATCTTATGTACTCTTGATACAATGGGCGCAAAAAATGTGTATCTTGTGGGCCTTGTGGATGAGGTATGCATTTTCCAGAATGCAATGGGTCTTCTTAAAGAAGGTTTCAATGTCCATGTGGTGATAGGCCATACGGTGCCTTTTGTGGAAGAGAAAGGAACCGAGGCGTTCATGAAGATGTCAGTTGCGGGTGTTAAGTTTGTAATGGCACGGGAAGTCCCTGATATCGATTATGTACTTTTCCTTGAGGATGAACATGATGAAAACACTGTAGAGATAAGCGATGAGCCCGATTTTGTGGATACATTCCCCGAACATTGCATCAGGGGAACACCCGGTTCATTTACTGTAGAGCCCATTGCGGCCCCGATAATGGTGATAACCAAGAGGAGTTGAAATGTTCATAAGGAGGAATCCATTTCAGCTTGTAGAATATATGGAGTTTGATGAGTGGAAGAAAGGAAGGTGGATGGACTTGGATACAAAACGATGGACTGGATTGGCAGGATTTGACGTCACTAGAAAATTCCTCAAATATCGTGTTGACCTTACTGAAGATGAGATGCCCGGAATAATAGTTGATATAAACATGTTCATCGATGCTTGTTTATCTGATGCCGAAAGGTCACAAGTGGTAATAGGTCTAAGTGGCGGTCTGGATTCGGCTGTGGTGTCAGCAATATGCGCTAATCACCTTGGCCCCGAAAATGTCAAATGTCTAATCATGCCTTCAAATATGAATTCTCCAGAGGACGAAAACTATGCCGAGGACCACGCCAAACAATTTGGAATGTCTGTTTTTGATGCACCTATATCATGCATCGTAGATTCTTTTTATCCTGAACTTCCGGCCCGAAGTCCTCTCGCATTAGGGAACATAATGGCCCGGATAAGAATGACACTACTGTATAACTATGCCGAACATTTCAATGCCCTTGTCTGTGGGACGGATAATCAAACGGAGTCTGACATTGGATACTTTACCAAATATGGTGATGGTGGGGTTGATTTTAATCCGATAGGGCACCTTTACAAGACACAAGTAAGGCAACTGGCAAAGTATCTTGGGATAGACGACAGGATAATTAATCGTCCACCATCAGCAGGATTGTGGGAAGGTCAAACAGATGAGGACGAAATAGGACTATCATATGAGAATTTAGACATTCTTCTTTATGTTAATAGTTATTCATTTAAATCCGAATTTGATTTGTTTAATGCTGATATTAATAATAGGGATTTGGCTGAAATCACCGGAATTCCGGCTTATATCATCGAAAAGGTTTTAAACATGGGATATAATACCACACATAAACGGGAAATTCCATATTCGCCAATAAGTTTATCAAGAAAAGAGAAAGGAGGTTTGCCTAATGATGTGTCCAGAACCTGACTGCAGAGCCGTTATGAAACGGGATGAAAACGAAAATTGGTTGTGTCCGCACTGCGGATATCTACATATAGATGATAAAATTTCATTATTCAAGGTGAATAAATGAACTACAATTTAACTGAATCTGAATCAGATATGGTTAAGAGATGGGCTAAAGAACACCTTGACCATTGGGATGAAAAGGTTCGCGCCCTTTCTTCATCTATTTTGGTTAAACTTGAACATTCAAACAGACAGAAATTAGTCACTAGTTGGGACGCCATCCTTAAACCTTCAGGTGGTTATTCTGTTCATACTATCATTCCGAAGGCAATCGTCAAAGAGATGTCTTTGAAATGTGGGGATACAGTCAAATTTGGTATTGTGGAGGAATCAAATGAATCAAATGTTAAAACGTAGTAAAGAATCATATTACTGCAATTGCGGACATGAACTTTCAACAGCGGAAATTAATCACGACAAATGCTGGAAATGTGGGATAGCATTATCTTTGATAGAAATCGAAGTTCGTCAAAATGAATGAGAAGTATTTACAGTAATTACCAACTAAGTCGTTTTTTTCTCATCCTCTCGAGTGATTTGGTATTATGTAAGTCAACAATAAATAATTGATGCGGTCTTACAAGAACTACTTTATCACAATGGATGATAGAAACGGAAACGAATTGTAAATCACGAAAATATTCTTTTGCTTCTAAATGGTCGATTATTTTTATATGTTTAACTTCGATACCCGTTACTATCCCTGTCATAATTTCGCCAGTTAGTTTCCCTACACGAAAACGGTGAAGACCAACACACAACTCGGAGGGTTTCCTTTTCAATACGATTCCTCCTTCCCTCATATAAACCTTTACAGTTGGTCTAACACGTTCAAATAATGTTTTATATAAATCGCCCATTAGGGGTGTTAATCCGAATTTACTTTTAAGGTCATTATCTTTTCTCTTGGACATAAATGATGGAAGCCATCTTGAGTCATTTGGATTTGCTGATAAAAATCCGCAATCTAATACATAAGTTATCATATTATCATTGTAGTATTTCCTTCCATTCAAATGGATGACCATTCTCATAACTAGATTTTCGGATAGCCCTATATCCATTTCTGTACAAAATTTATGGACAAGGAAGGCTTCGGCATTATCGCCTAGGTTATCAATATCACTCAGTTTATATTCATCACCCTTCCAATTAGATTTGGTGATTTTCATCATTTTGTAAAAATCCTTAAAATCCTGCTCTTTTTTCTCCTTCTTAACTAATTCTATTTCGAGTCGTTGTTTCTTATCTTCTTTATTGACCCAATCCATATATTTTGGGGTATTTTTTGCTTTTACTGGTTCAATCATTTCAACACCCTGATAATCACGTTTTCCACTTTACGACTCCCACTCCCAACTATTTCATTCATGTCTTCAATCTTAAGATATATTTCCCGGGTGTTTCCTGATTTATGTAGTCTCGTAACGACCTTATAAGCCCCATTCTCGCTTCCAAAGATTAGGGTTATCATATCACCTACTTCAAGCGCAAGTTCGTCACAGGCCCATTTATGGATAGTTAAGAGCCCTCCGGGGCTACTATTTAGTCTAATAAGTCCATTTGGCATAATTACTTCTTTAAGCATAGTATTCCCTCGTCACATTCATCTTCATCATCGGTTTCAATACTATAATGTCTGCACATACCCGTTTCTTGGTTTCTGAATGCACATTGTTTACAATATACTGTTTCGTGGTCCACGGTTATGTTTGCTCTGACCACCTCGCATTCAATACACGGGGTCTGGACATCATGTTTATCGCACCAACTATCCCCGTTGCACCAAGCATGAGGACAATCATCACACTCATCCTGACAACTTCGGATAGCATTGATACCTTTGGTTGCGGATAGATGGCAAGTATCACAAAATGCCTTTCCGTCTATCTTCCATTTCATTGTTTCACCGATGTTTGTAAATAGTGATGTTCATATTAGATATTTAAATCTTATTGGTTTATAGCTCATCCTCTATGATTTGCTCGGGTATAATAGTCTCCACTTTAGATATATGATATCTTTCCGTTTTTCCGTTATCATAAGAAACATCGATAACTTCGATTCCATTCATAAGAAACCAATCGATGCCTTTTACTTTATCAGCGTTAGGTTTTTTAATCCATATCTTTTTGTTTTCAATCATTGTTTGACACTCCTTATTACATAATTGCTTTTTCTAAGAGGCTGTAGAAAAGGTCATCAATACTTTTTCCTGTATCCTCCACCCAAAACATATTGAGCCCTTGGACATTCTACGGCTGTTTCTACATCGTGATTCATTAGACACACTACTTTTTGTTTACCTTCTTTTGTGTTTTTCCAATATGGCTCCGATACAGTTATTTTGTCTGTCATTGTTTGTCACCATATTATCTTAATGCGTACCGATATATAAGTCTAACGGTGGGGTATGTGAATGTATAAATGGAAAAGTATATATCTTTACTGAATGTTTTGACTATACAATGAAAAAGAGTCTGGAAAAAATACTCACGGAACTTTGCACAAAACTCTACAATATGAATGAAAGGCCAGTATGCGTTTCATGTGGCGATAGGATGTTCTATTCGGGTTCTGAAAATGGCGTTACTGTCTTTGGGTGTAAGTGTGGTGGAACATTGAGAAAATCGATAGCTCGAAGTGACTCGTTTACTAGCTGAATCATAGCTCGATGATTTTACTAAATTATTTTTCCTATATAAGTTATGAATAAAAATTTTTGTAGCTTAATGGTGGAAGATTTTAACTCGTTTGATAGCTTAAATGTAGTTTGGGGCGTAGCTCAATGCAAATATATATATAGGTGTTCCGAGTATATACTCGACAGTGGTTGTTATGGCACATGTAAAAGCGCATTACAGAAAAGTAAAAGGCAGAAAGACTCGAGTTCGTGTTAAGGCTCACAGCCGAAGAAAGGCACGAAGGTAGTTTTTCACCTTTGAAAGAAAAACGGGTTAGGTTAAATCCTAACAATGGGAGGGTTCGCCCTCCCTTTTTTATTTTGTGAACGAAATTAATGAATCGGCTCATTAAGTGACGTGTTCATTTCGGCCTCTTTGATTTCGAAGTCAGGTCCGTATTTATGGTCCAATTCGTTATTTAAATCTTTTATTATTCTTTCTATGACATATTCGTCACTAACTTTTTTGGGCCGTAAATTGTATCTAGTGTTCAATCATATATTCAAAGTCAAAATCGTCCATTCTATCCCAATCATCCTGAACCATTTTTTCGTACAGTTCAGATATTCGGTCTTCTGCTTTTTCCCTATCACTCCAGATACTCTCGTTCCAGTTGAAACTTTCACTCCCATCGCTTTCCAATCCTTCAACGATGAATACTTCGGACATCCTTCTGATTATTTCAACTTCGAGATTCATAGGGGACAGGAGTCGAACCTGCGGTAGTTTCCTCGTAAGGTCTTTTACCATTATTACCATTTAAACAACCACAATAGTAAAAGGCGGAGGTAATATATTTATTTTTGCTATTTCACCAGCAAATAAAATGGAGGGCCTAGCGGGATTCGAACCCGCGACTCCCGGATTAAAAGTCCGATGACATAAACCTGGCTAGCCCATAGGCCCAAGTGTGGGAAATTAATCCCACTGTTCTACTATGCCATCCATTGTTGATTTGAGGTCATTAATGGCTTGTTTGTACCTCGGCCATCCTCTCTTTTCGAGAATTTTCAGGATAACCATTTTCTCTGCTAGCGCAACACCTACTATGGGGTCGTAGTTGTCTTCACCTGAACATGAAATTTCAGCCACTTCACTCCTAAATACCGCCCTAGTTATCCCATCGGCCATCAAGATTATTCGGACACCTTGGACCGTTCCATCGAATTCCGCAAACAGTTTTCCCCGTCTTTCTGAAACTCGAAGATTTTTCAGCACATGGCTGTTTTCCTGCACAAAAGACTGTATTCTTTCGCTGGACATTACATTTGCTCCTTTCATATCTATGGGCACTGCCATTTTCTTTCTCTCCTATATTTTACATATCCCTGTCGGGTTTTGACGGATTAATAAGGTGTAGGGTACGGGAATTAAACCCGTTACCGTCAAATCCTACATATTCTTCGAATGTGAGTGCAGGGGGTCAGATTTGAACTGACGATAGTTTCCTCGTATCGGGTCTTAAGCCCGACGGATTCGACCAAGCTCTCCCACCCCTGCAAGATTGGAGGGTCCAAGGGGATTTGAACCCCTGGTCTGTCGGTTAAGAACCGACGGCTATGATACCTAGCTAAGCTATGGACCCAATTCTTCCCATATTTTTTTGGAAGTATTCCAGGTTTTGCTGGTTGCACATATCGATATTCATTGTTTTACCCATTAAGGTAATACACGACTTAATATAAAAAGAATCTGTTAAATGCTCCTGCGGGGCAAGATGATTGACCACAGGAGCAAGGTTTAAATATTGGTGTTCCCAATATATCCATATGAGCAGATACCTTTTAGTCTATACATCGGGAAGAGAAAAACCATACTATGCCAAAAGTTTGAATGCGTTATTTAAGAAACTCAAAGAGGGAAGGAAACAAGACCGTGAAAAGATAAACCGGATTTTTACAAGCACTGAAGACCTTGCAACCTGGAAAAGGGCCCGTAATTTCTATAAATCTATTGGTAAATCCAATCTATAATGGTGCGGATACAGGGAGTCGAACCCTGACCTTCTCTACGGCAAAGAGAGATTCTACCATTAAACTATATCCGCATGGCGTAGAGGAAGGGATTTGAACCCTCGGGCCACAAGGACCACCAAGTTAGCAACTTGGCTTCATACCTGACTTGAATACCTCTACATGGTAGGGCCGAGGAGATTTGAACTCCCAATCCTCGCCTTATCAGAGCGATGCTGTGCCAATTTAGCCACGGCCCTTTATATTAATATTCTTTTGATTCCATGTTTTGTGTTTCTTCTTCTATAATCACATCTACAAGGAATTGGTTCACACCAAAAAGTGCCTTAACAATCCCAACACCACCATCACAAATGCTGAACATCTGGGATTTTCCGATTTTTCTTGACTCCTCAACAAAACCGAATCTGATTAATGATTGCAGGCATGTTGATACTGTTTTCCACGCCTTTACACCAGCGAAAACACCTATTTCATCCATTGTATAATCTTTGTATCTGTGTGCCATTAGGAATATCAGTATCCTTGTTTTAGGAGTATCACCAAACGCTTCAAGAAATGGTGTCTTCTGAAGTACATCTCTATCCGTCGTTTCCATTTCGTCTATCTCTCTCTGAAGTTTTGCCAAGGCCAATTTCTTTTCTGTCAACATTTTGGCTTCTTCGTGGGCTTTTTTCATTGCTTTTTTAAATTTGTCTTCGTCCATATTCAGTTAATAGAACACCAAGTATATATACTTTGTGTTCCTAAAACTAATTTTGAATTAAGTTAATGGTGGACCCGTTCCGATTTGAACGGAAATAATTGGCTTTGCGAACCAACGCATAAGACCAAATTCTGCCACAGGTCCAAAGGGACATATATTACCCATTAAGAACGATTATAGTGGATAAAAGGACATATGTTGCCCTTTAAAATTGTGTTACTTTTGGAAATGATTATCGAGATATGTTTCGATTTCCTTTTTCAGAGATTTATATGTTAGTTTATTGAAAGCGGTTTGCTCTTTTCCGTTTCCGCTTATATATCCCGAATACTCTTCTTCACCGTCTTTCCAAACAGTCATACTTACTGTCATTTTTATTCCCCCGATAGATTAAAATGGTGCGTATTCTTCTCTTTCATTCCCGCAGGGAAGTCCTTCGTCCTAGTCGGACTACTTCGGACTCAACCCCTGAAGGTCCAGAAACCTCGCCAGGTTAACTTTAAATTTTTGAGCGGGGAGTAAGTAAAAGTTTAAGGTTTTTGGGTTAGGAACCCCCTTTGCTCAATGGTATTGTATGTCTTTTTAATATTTAAAAGTAGCCCTGCTCGGATTTGAACCGAAGTTTCGAGGTTCAGGGCCTCGAATGATAACCAGACTACACTACAGGGCTAAAAGATTGGGGGAAGGGATGGGACTTGCACCCATTTCTTGAGACTCACAATCTCAAATTCTGGCTTGGTGAACTACCCTTTCCATTTACTTATTTAATATCTTTGATAATTTACTCTTACTCTTAAGGGTAAAGTGGGCCATGAGAGATTTGAACCGTAATGTGAGTCAGCTTTCATCGTACAAACCTATATAGGCATTATAGTATAAAAGATTAATGGCAGACCTGCCAGGATTCGAACCTGAAATACCGGATGTCTTCATTTAGAAAAGAATTTCCTTTCTTAATTTCAAAGTCCAGCGTGATAGCCATTTCACCACAGGTCTAATTATTAATGAATTGGTACTCCTGCCGGGACTCGAACCCGGGTCACCCGCTTGAAAGGCGAGTATAGATTGCCACTACACCACAGGAGCAATTTACTTATTTTGTTTGTCGAATATAAAATAGACACAGGAGCTACATCCCCATCCATCTGGTTCCCATCGTTTCATAGGTTCACCACATTTAGGACAATTCATTTTAATCACCACTTAGACGAAAGTGTTTGCCAGCATTGTAATAATCTTCATAATATATATCTTCTCTATATAGATATATAGTATCTTTAAGCTGAAATGTTTCCGTTATTATATCATTGACTATATATTTACCAGCCTTACATTTTGTTATTTTCTTTATATGAAAAAGTTCTTTCAATTCTTTAAGTGTATCTCGAAAGTAGTGTATTTTACCATCACATACAATAAACCAATTTTTACGGGCAAAATCGATTGATAGTTTTTTCCCACCACAATTATAAGGCATTGTTTGTCACCATGGGAGTATGTGCATACTACTATTTAAATGAAGCGACAGGAAGAGATTTGAACTCTCGGACCACAAGGGTCATCCGCCTTCCAAACGAACACTATAAACCAGACTCAGCCACCCTGTCATTTAATAATTTTCAGGTCATTAATAGCGTATAATATTTTCCTTTCGTGTTCTATGGTCATTTGCAACCTCCGAAAAGTGGTGTAATCAGAGGTTGTATTTAAAGATTGGCGTGAGGGAGGAGATTCGAACTCCTGAAGGCAGGGCCTTAATGGATTTCAAATCCATCGCCTCGACCTAGCTTGGCTACCCTCACAAATATATCATCCCAATCCATTCCTAATTTAGACATGTCTATATTTCTATAATGAAACCACCATCTTCTACGCTTAACATTTCATTGTCAGCTAATAGATAATTTTCTATTATATCTATGCCATAATGACTAATATCAAGTTCTGGTATATCATGACCAAGCAAAAACATTATAGTATGTAATTCTTCATGTAATATAGTTTCAATAAGACATTCAACTAAAAAATCTTCTGAAATTTCTTCAAGAGATTTCCATGATGGTGAAATAATATTTATTACACAAATTTCATCGATAGAAAAAGCTGGATTATAGTATGCTTTATTATCTTCAAAAACAGGGTAAACAAAGATGTTAAAAGTCCCTTTGTTTACTACTTCATTGGGAATTGTGAGATTACTTCGTATAATATTATCAGTTGAACCTTCTAAAGTCTCTAATATTGCTACCATCCTTTATTCACACCCTTCATTAATTTTACCAATGGAATAGGTTAAATGAAATGCAACAATTCCTCCAATTAAGAATCCTATTGGGCCACTAACGGAAAAACCACATATTCCACCTAATAAAGTTCCGATAGGCACCATATGTAATCTATCCCATTTCCAAAATTTCATCTTAATCACTTCTTGGTAAACAGATAACATGTTGTGACCAATACCATACTGCACGAGCCCATTCTTCTGGTGAATCATACATTCTATATGACCCACCAACTTCATCACGTTGATTTCGGGCCATGGTAAGCGGATGCATTGGTTCATCAGGTATTTCACTTGCCATAATAGATACAATTTCCCAATCAAAATCACCGGATGATTCATCGTCTCTAAGTATTTCCTTTCTTGAATAAAGGACCACCTTCGCATATTTTGGCTGTGTAATATCTCCGTCCCCGAATATAGAAACAAATTCTTCTTCACCAGGTCTTCTACTTTTCACTTTGCACCACAATTCTTTTACTTTACTGATGTGAATAGTGTTCCCAACAAAGTCTTCAGGTGGAAGTGGCACAATACAAACATCATTGATGGTAATATTATTACCACTCCCAACTATCCGCTTATCCCAATTATCATGAATAAGACCAATTAATTTTGATTCTGGACCATCATAATATGAAAGCCCCATCCCTGGTTTATGTCTCGGTCTTGCAAATTCAGACATTCCTATTTTCATTCTAATCCCAACCGTGTATTTAATGAATGTGAATGTATTCTCACCCTTTCGGTTACAGCAAATTGATGTAAGCAACCGCGTATGATTTTAGCAATCTTTTTTCCACCATCACGATTCCCTTCTATTATTTCATAATCAATCCCTTTATCGTCAAGGAGAACTTTTACACAAGCATCTATAACAATGGCTTCTGCTTCTGTTTGAAGTCTTCCAATAGGATTATAGGATTTTTTTCTTTCAAGGTAGAAATTCAGATTATCGTAGGAGTTGAACATATCCATAACAAACGGATGGAACGAATCTGGCATTCCTTTTCCATATATAGATGATAGTAATAACGGGGAATCTGTTATAATCACATCAACTTTATTAATTATTCTATTGATACGATGATGCTGTTTTCCGAAAATATATAACTGATTTAATAGGGCATTTTGCCTATCTTCCCAAACCAAATCCTTTGCAAATTCTGTAACAAGTTCTACACTTATATTACCCCATTTCAGTTCAGTAAAGACCTGCGATGCTGTCGTACTCTTTCCAGCCCCGGGTCCACCAAATAGGTTTACTATCAATGTCATTATTCACCACATCCGTCACAATCCATGCACAACTATGTCTGTTTTGCCTTTCTTGTTTCGGGTGACTTTTCCATTTTCTGGATTAACAGCCATTCCACATAAACAACACCATGAAATAGACTTTCCTACATTTATCTTTCCGCCACATTCCTGACAAGTAGGAATTTTTTGTGTCATTTGATTACCTTATCCGTAATCGTTCTTTTGATATTTAAGATTTATTATAAGCGTGAGGGAGGAGATTCGAACTCCTGAAGGTATTACCCTTAATAGTTTTCGAAACTATCGCAATCGACCACTCTGCCACCCTCACAAATAGTATAAATACAAGTATAGGCAATATCTGATTAGATGGTTGTTATGGCTAAAACTACAGAAAAGAAATGTCAATATTGCAGGAAAAAATCGAGGACCGCAATGGCAAAAAAGATTTGCCCTAAGTGCGGAAAGAAAGGTCTCAGAAAAATAAGTAAGTGAAAATAAAGGTTTTGCCCCGCCGAAACGGGGCATGGTGTTCTTTCAACACCCCAAGAAATTCCGAAAAATTTCCTCCAGTTCGTCTTGTGTTGGTTGCAGTCGATAACCACCTCCGTTAGAATAAGCGTCGGTGACAGGATTCGAACCTGCAAATCTCCTGGTTTCCGCGGACTTTCCCGTAACGGCCAGGGGCCTTACGTTTAGCTACACCGACATGTTTAAAGTAATAGGAGCAGGAACTCGGTTTTTCACCGATTATGCTATCACATTCCTGCATAGTTTGGAAATAATTTGGTGGACCCGTTGGGATTTGAACCCAAAGTCTTCTCCTTGCAAAAGAGTTGTGATAGCCAGATTATCACCACAGGCCCATAAAAGAAAGTCCGCCAGCCAATTCAAAGGAATTGAATGGCGAACCTCGGCTTCTGCAGAGCCTAACCTTTTTGTGACACCAGAAGGCTGAAAAGCGTCCTTCATTTAACCGTAGGAAGGATACAAGGGCCACGCGTATGACTTGAAATAGAAGGGCGATGCAAGCATCACCCCAATCGGCCAACCTTTTGTGTGACAGTCCCACTTTAGACCAACCCCACCTCCCCATGACATCGGTATAGTAAAAGTAATATTTAAATGGTGCGGATATTGGGAATCGAACCCAAACCAAAAGGTTGGAAACCTTTTATTCTACCATTAAACTATACCCGCAGATTCGTCAGGAACCCGCAGATTCGTCAGGAACCTCATATGAAAGTTATATTTCCTACAGTGTGATGGGTTTTTCCGTCTTTATTCAGCATATCATACCATTCTTCCTTTGAAATGAAATTATCTGCAAAAACAACACAATTCTTTTCGGCATACTGACAAAGCTCATCCAATGTATTAAACACAGGAGATACTGGCGAACCTTCACTTGTGTTTTCCCACAATTGAAACCCTTCACCTTCTGGTGGGTCATAAAACCACTTATCTTCGTTTTTATAAAGACAGTATGAGGCTCCTTCATCACATTCGTTTCCTGCTTTCGCACATTCTTCACACGATGTAAACCAACCTTCGTGGTCACCAGAATATTCAGATGCCAAATACCCCTTCCACCCCTCATTAAGTTCATAATCATAATCCATAGAGACACGTTTTAATAATCTACCCATTTATCTACACCCAACAGTACATATACGTCATAGTATAATAAAAGTCTGCCTCGCCGGAATCGAAACATTGTTCTATAAGTCTCCCCTGACGGATTCGAACCATCGCTGTTCGCTCTACAGGCGAACGTGCTACCATTACACTAAAGGGAGATGTTCCTGGTCCCTCTATAAAGCCGAGGGACCACAGGCGTCAGGCTTGGAGATGGTGGAGGTACTCAGATTCGAACTGAGGTCTTCTGTTGTCTCCCCGACAAGATTGGAGACAGAAATGCTAGACCAGACTACACTATACCTCCTTTGATTAATAATAAATGGCGCCCCTGCCGGAATTTGAATCCGAGTCGATAGCGTGACAAGCTTCCATGATAACCAGACTACACTACAGGGACATATGTTTGAATTGTGAGTGAGCGCAGACGGACTCGAACCGCCAATCTCTGCCTTGTAAGGGCAGGGCCTTAAGCCAATTTAGCTATGCGCCCTTTGTAATTTTATGGTGCCGGAGAGGAGGAAGTTCGCTTCCTGAATCGTAACCTACCATGAATCTCTCAGGATGCTCCGTGAATGATGTTCCTAGGACTCCAGACACGGCCACGGGTATTAATGAAGTTATGGAAGACGGTCTTATTTAATAATTTCGTATTAATCATATGATTTGGTGCAGGGGGCAGGATTCGAACCTGCGAACCACTAAGGAGTAGATTCTAAGTCTACCGCCGTACCATGCTTAGCTACCCCTGCAGTGGGTAGAGCCAGATTTGAACTGACGACATTCGCATCTTCAATGCGACGGACTCCCAAGCTGTCCTATCTACCCTTCCTCGTTTTTACTTGGTGCGTATGATTGACCGCCAAGGTCATCCGATAAGAAGTGTCCAAGATTCTCCCGTCCTTCAAATCATCATTTGTGTTCTATATGGACTGTAATTGGTGGGAATGCTAGGATTTGAACCTAAGTTTCATGGTTTCCTGACTCAAATTGAGTTTCCAGGCCACGGGTGATAACCAAGCTACACTACATCCCCAGAGCCACCGACGAGATTTGAACTCGCAATTTAAGGTTTACAAAACCCTCGCCTTAACCGGATTTAGCCACGGTGGCAATTCAATGATGCTGTCTGCGTATGACAATGGAGCATCGGAAGGTATTTCCAACCAAGGCCCCATCGAAACAGGGCCAAAAATCGGACCCCGTTATGAAGTAGTTTCTTGTCCCTGATAACCGAAATCACCGTTAAGAGAATTAAAACTCGCAATAGGCAACCAGCAAGCTGGTATGACTAAAGTCGGGTGTGTTCGCTTATGGCTTTTCGTATTTATTAGAGACATTATAACCCCATATACGGATGTCTTATTTATAGGTTTCGAAAGGCACTGTATGACATTGATATCTAGTAGATGAATTTATCATTCGTCATCCTTCGTGATTGAACAATATGTGAAAAAAGCAAAAACAAACACAAAAAATACATGGATAATACCAAATACTATTTCATCTGCCAAAAAGGCATAACCTGCCATGAATCCTGAGAATAGTGACCAAAAAGCCGAGAATTTCCAATTCATCAAATCACCTGATACGTGAACTTTGCGGTCTATACTGAGATAGGTTGCAATTCCTGCTTCATTGTTCGGATGAACTCCACAGGCGTAGATTTGGACAGTTCCTGCCCTATTGCTCGATTCAATATGTTGAACGATG
>Ga0075116_10000791_pt1 | contig 14523 bp, 29 predicted proteins | sample AntAceMetag02UKC_FD_69786 | JGI IMG/M metagenome (GOLD analysis project Ga0075116, IMG submission 69786) | Saline lake microbial communities from Ace Lake, Antarctica- Antarctic Ace Lake Metagenome 02UKC | ecosystem: Environmental > Aquatic > Non-marine Saline and Alkaline > Saline | place...
CTAAAGATTTAACAGCTTCATTTAATGCTTTCATAACGTCAGGTTCTTCTTTTAATCCTGACCAACAAAAACTCTTTAATATATCACTACTATTCACAAATACCCTCTCCATTTACTTTCAAAATATTTGGCTTATCCTTCTCATGGATTGTTAAAAGCCCTTTCTTCTTTTTCACTTTTTCAACTCCTTAATTTCCCTTTTTAATTCAGGTTTTCTACAAGCACATAAATAAAGCCCTTCTGGATTACAATTAATACCATTACTTGCATAAGTGCCATGCCTATGTTTCCATTTACTAGCCAAAGCATCCCAAAAAATAGAATGATTACAATTTCTACAACGTGGATAATTATTTCTCATTTTTTCACCCTTTTCAATTCTTTAATTCTTCTTTTAATATAATCTTCAGGAATATCTGGTAAATTCTCTTTCCACCACTTTAAAAATAATCTAAGTTCTCCTAAAGCCCCTTCCTTTCTACAAATATCTCTATGTTGCAATAAAGTTTTCCCAGTTATCTCAACAACATCCTCTTCACAAATAGGAGTAACAAAATCATTTTCAAGTTCACTTGTAAGAATTTCTCTTTTTACTATTCCATTCATACAATGTCCACATAACCAATATACTTTTCCAGTATAATGTAATTCATATGCCCCATTTCCTTTTAATTTAATATTACATTTATCACAATTATTATTTCTTCTTTCCATATCTTTCATCTCCTTTTCTTGCATAATTCATCTTATCTTTAATATGGTCATGGTAAAATTCTTTTACACATGAAAAACAAATTCCACCACTTGTATATTTATTGGCAAATTCAATTTCAGCATCTTCTCCACAAATTTTACATTTTGTTACCATATCAAGCACAGTTAGTTCCCCCGCTTCTAAATCAGCAACATATTTCCGCGCCTCGTGAATCTCCTTAGGCATTTGAAAACCATACGATACACACTTCCCCTGATATAACTGTTGACGAATCTTTTCAACCAATTCCCAATAATTCCAAGCACACCAGAATAAATCAATTTTTTCATTCTCATAAAACTTAAATAATTGATAATCCACATTTAACTTCCCTTTTAATTTTAAAGTTTTACCAGTTTCTTTAGCTTCCACTCTACGCATTATAGCCCAAAAATAGTTAATGTAAATATTTGTATCAAAAAAGACTTTTGGCACCATGTTCCACTCACTAAAAATACCTGTTAAATTTATTATATGCCTTTTTCATATCAGATTCAAATGTTGATAAGGATCTTTTTCTAGGCTTTCGTCTACGATGTGAAGACACCCTCGCACCAGATTTAGTTTTATATGCCCCAACTTTAACAATCTCTTGCATACAAGAACCGCAAACCCAGTAAGTTTTATCCAAGTATTTTAGTGGATAAGCTCCGACACCTTTTAATTTAATATTACACTTATCACAATTCGTATTTCTATTATTCATTTATTTGTTCGCCTCCTCTATTCCAATTAATATTTCTGGTAAAGCTGAAAAGTTCTTTTTATTACCAAATTTATCTCTAAATATAATTCTATTATTTTCTAATGAATAAGTAGAAGTAGTAAAAATTATATCATTATTATTTATTTTTATTGTTATTTTATACACCATCACATATCACTCTCCGTTTTTTTAACTTATTATTTTTCATCCTTGGAGAATTAATTAAATTTCCCTTAGGACCAAAAACACCATGAGTTAATAAAGAATAATGTGTTGAACCTAAAGAATTATTCAAACTAATTTCTTGGTTAATTTTTCTATAGTATTCTAATAACTCTTTAACTGATTTTTCTTTAATTTCATTTTTAAATTTCTCAAAACTCATTTTCTTTGCTCCTTAAAACTCTTAACAATATAAGCAATAATATTTCTCTTTGAAGTAAAATGAATATCCTCACCAATCTCTAACACTTCACCATTAAGATCCTCACCCAAATCCACCATGAACCTTTTCTGTTCACTCAATTTAACACCCTCATCCGGGTTCTTAAAAACCTATAATGAACCCAAGCAGCCATAACATCTTGAGCAAACAAAGCTTTAGTTAACTCAGTTTGTTTTTCATAAGTTCCACGATCCATTGCTGTTTCAACATCTGTTGGTCTTTTGTTGTTTTTTACTAAATTTTTCCAATCCATAATAAATTCCTCCTGTTACACATTGTATACATATTGAGTATTAAGTGTTTATATACCTATGCTTTCTCCTCTTTTTCATAACAAGACTCACAAATATGCAACATAATACCATCAGGCCCTTCCTTCCTAGCAACAGCTTCTTTACTTTCCTTACACATCACACAAGGCCTTATTCTTAACTCACCATCAATATTAATCCAGTTGGATACACTGGATACGGTGGATACGCTATTCTCTACTAGATCTCCACGTAGAGAACTAATAGAATATACCGTATCCTTGGTATCCACCGTATCCACATCATCATCAATTGTATAATCTTTCTCCATAGGTAACTTTTCCCTAATACCAGTTATAACGTTCCAAGTAGTACGTTTACCACTATCTTTGGTGATATGTTTCTTCTCAATTTCAAGGTTCATATCCTTCAAACAAGACTTAATCTCTTGGGGAGAAAAACCACGAAGGTTATGTGTTTTCAAGTAATTATCAAACTTTTCACCAAATTCAAACCTTGGAACGTATCCATCCGTATCCACTTCATAGAATAATTCAATGAATTTTTTGATAGGATTAGAGTAAGATTCATATTCAGCACGTTGCTCATTCACAGAAGGTTGCTTATGAAATTTATGATCATTACGTAATTGTTTTAATATCCTAATACTTTTCCTAGCAAGATTCTCAAATTCAATCTGTGGAATAGAATCAATTGGATTTGGCCCTTCTTCAAACTTATTAGGAAATTTTGTTATCAACCAACGCCTATACCAACCATCACTATTATCATTTGATTTAGGAACCCCATTAGTAGAAATGTGTAGCTTAGCAGAATTATAATCTTTAAAACCATCCTTACCTTTATACTCAATCTTTATTTTATCTTTACCAGTACTTAATTGTTTTAACAAATTAGTTTTATTAATAGTATTATAACTTGTTTCACACATTCTAGCTACAAGTTTTTTGTGCATCATACTTGTTTCAAATCTATTACCATTAGCAATTTGGTCAAAATCAACAACACAAATATTATCATCCCCAACAAAAGCATCAATAAGTTCTTGATAACAAGACTTGCCATTACTACCAATGCCAACATAACAAAATATTTTATCAATAAAGTATTGCGGTTCTATTGAAAAAGAAAGTATCTCATAAAGCCTTTGTGAATAATCAGGTCCAACCCAATCATTAAATAATTTATCTATCATTGGAGTTTCTTCTGAATCTCCAACTTTCCAAGGAATAGGATTAGTAGCAAAGTATTCTTTTGATGCTGGGATTTCTTTCCCATCCATATAATTAATTATTTTATCTTTAAATTGAATAGAACAATTTGGAAGCTCTTTAGGTTTTTGTTTTCTACCTTCTCTTTTTAAACCTTCTAAAATAAGGTTTTTTACTTTAGATTCAAGAGTAGATTTCTCAAATTTAATTGCAGCATCAATAACATTAAGTACGTCAATATCATCAGTTCTAATCCACTTCATATTATTTTTATCCCAAAGCCACCACAATTTATATTCATCATAATAAATGCCAAGATCTTTAACAATATAAGAAGCAATATTTTCAAAATCAGTAGTATGTTGAACTTTAGAATATAAATCTGAAAGTATTTGTTCTTCACTTTTACCAGCAATACTAAATTCACCAGTATCAATTCCAAATTGTTCCACTGCAACTTTTAAAACTTCTTTAAATTTATCTCCTCTTAAACAACCAGGGCCAGCATCAGCACAATCAATTATTCCTTCTTGAACTGCTAGTAAAGAAAAAGGTCCGCCACCAGTCCCATGTCTAAAACAATGCCATACATTTTTATTAGGATTAATCCTAAAATTCATTCCAGTATCAGAACCATGAGTGGGATGTTTTCCATAATATTCATCACCTTGTTTTTCCAAACCACCCATACTTGCAACATCAGTTATTTGTAAATCATTATCATATTTTGTTTTATGTTCTTTCGGTTGATCTTCTTTTTTTAACCAAGGATGAACACAAACCATTAATTGTTCTTTTGTAATTGTAGCGATCGGTTCATCAATTATAACTTCATACTTAGGGCCTTTAGGATGAGTTGAACCAGGGCCGACCACTTGTTTTTTATTAAATTGAACATCTCCAATATCACCCATTTTATCATTTGTTAATCTAATAGATTTTTCAAGTTCAGTACATATAAAATAAAAATGTCGACCGCCCCTGCCAGTTTGTACTGTGAATGTTTTTGGCAATAGTTCCATTGCTCTTTTCCATAGTTCTTCTTGATCTCCATCTAAAACAGTTAGATATCCTTTTCCACATAGTACTCCATAGTTTCCGCCGTTTTGTAAGTGGGTCAATAGTTTTTCTTCATTATATTTATAGTTGTTAGTTTCTTGCCATTTTTCTTCTATTGGTATTTTTTCTTTTGGTCTTAATAGTATAAATCTAAATTCTTGGTTTTGAAGTTGTTTAGGAATCATTTTTTCACCTCATATTTTTTGTTAATTAAAATACCTTCATCTTTAATATAAGGTAAAATCCAAATTTTTTGGTTTTGTTTATTTTTATACTTATTTGATTGTAACCGCCTAAAATGTCCACGCACCCAAAACCTACATGAATAAGAAAAAGTTGAATGGTTTGTTGAGTCAATATAGTATTTTAACTTGCCATTAATTTTTATGTTTATATTTGTTGGTAAAGGCAATTGACCTCTTTTTGTTCTTTTGTTATTTCTATCACTATCTATTTTATTTTCTATTAATTCAACTTCAGGATTATTTAAGAAATTTATAAACCCAAAAATAATTACTTCAACAAGTTTGTAAAGCTTTTTTCTACTATAATCTATTTTTGATTTATTTACAACTTTTGCAGTATCATGAATTTTTTTTGGAAAGTAAAATTCCCATATTCCAGCATCCTCATTATTTTGCAATAGGGCAAAAACTTGAAAATAAGGTTCTTTATTTTTTATTTTATTGACTCTTGAATCATCTGAAAAATAATGTGCATTATTTACAATATATTTTTTTACTATTAATATCCCATTTAATGATAATTTAGCCGTTAGGTTTATTTTTTCTGAAAACAATAGACATTCGCTAAAAGGTAGATAATAATTTTCTAATTTTTTAGTATTTGAAATTAAATCAATGATTTTTTTTTCAACGTTGAATACTTTCGCTTGGTTAAAAGATTTTTCAATTTCTTTTATTGAATTATTTAGCTCTTGTGAAGAGACTTTAAAATTTTTTTTTGCAACATCATAATTTAAAGAATCTTTAAATATTTTGTAATTATACATATAGTTGTATTGCATTATAGCATCTCCCAAAGTTCAAGCTTTTTATTTTTTCTTTTTAGCATTGCTGCTTTTTTTCCAGGATAAGCTTCTTGTAAATATCTTTCTAATAAACCATTTTGTAAAAGTATTATTCTAAATTTAATATAAGTGTTTTCTTTCATAGTACCTTTTATTATATTACATTCTTTACAACATAAACAAGTATTTTCTATTGTATCTTTTCCACCCCAATATTTTGGAAGTTTATGATCTAAACTAACTACTTTTCTTTCACTTATTTTTTGTGAATATTCTAATAAGTCATTACAATAAAAACATCTAAGTTTTTTATTTTCATCAAAGTTTGTTTTTTCTATAAGTTCTTTCCAAGTTTTAAATTTTATATTATGATTTCGATATCTTCTGAATATTGTTTTTTTCATTTCTTCTGATATCATTATTGCACATCCATATATGTGATATGAAGTTTAGTTAACGGGACAGGGATGTCTTGAAATTCTTTATCTTCACGATCTTTATATTTCCAGGGAACTACTCTTATTTTTGCTACTCCTATTTTTGAATCAGCAGCAATTAAACAGCCATAATACACCTCCTGTGTTCCTACAACTATTTTTCCATATTTGTTTAACCTATACCCTAGGTCGTATAATTTATCTTCTAACATTTTAAATTCCTCCATTATTATTATCGGTTCTTAGAACCAGTTTTTTTCGCAATTTTTTAATTGCTATAATATTTAGGACATAAGTCCTTAATAAGCTTTCCTTAGATTTTGGCTTTGCACTTAAAGTAACCCCTTTTACTTACTAAAAATGCAAAGCCTTAGATTTTGGCTTTGTAGATTAATGTAATTTTTAGTTGTTTTGTAGATTAAAGAAAGTATTTTAAATTGTTCTATTACTAATAAATACAATATGTTCCCTAGTGATTCTACGGGGTCGCTGGATGAAAATAATCTACAAAGCCTTAGATTTTTTTATCAAAACTTGTTCCGCAGTTTGTGCAGTTGTAAATTATCCAGGTTTTGTTGCACCCGGAATGTTTTGGTTCTAAAACTTGTTTTTCCAACACTTCACATCCACATTCTATGCAACGATCCATAAAAATAAAGTTAAAGGGGAGTAATGAGGGTTTTAGCCCCAATTCCCTTTTAGTTCACGCAAAGCATAGGAGGTGACATTCATGAACCACACTTATATTTACTCTTTCAAAGTTATTATACTTTATGGTGCTTTTACTGTTTCAATTTAATACTACGCCGAGTATCTTTTTGTCCAACGCCTGTTCTTTGATGCACAAAAGTTTTTCCTATTAAAGGTTTGTTTTCTGCTAGTGTTCTAAGAAAATCATATTGGTTACAACCAACTTCCATTGTTTTTTCTTTTCCAGCAACATCTATTAAGAACTTGATTACTTCTTTGTTGAATTTATTAGTAGTTCTTTCACCTTCTGATTTGAAAGTGATTTCTGCTGTGAAGGATATTTCGCCTTGTTGAACCACATCCGAAAACCAATTGCTATCCGAGGTAGGTCTTTCACCTTTATATTCGTCACCCCAATCTCCAGAACTAGTTTCTATTATTACTTCTTTTTCTTCTACCATTATATCGTTTCTCCTTGCTAGTACACTTTAATAGTGTAAGCATATTGATTGTGTGTTGTAGTGTTTAAAAAGGTTTCATGAGTACAATGCCACTGGTGAAGTGGTAAAAGTTTTTGCAATTGTACTCATGAAATAAATTTTATTCTAATTTAATGTTTTTTTCTTCAAACTCTTTAGTGGTTTCTTTTTGTACTTGTTCAAGAGTAATTTCTTTCTTAGCTAAAGCATTATGCTTGTTAAATTTTTCCATTATAAGCATTTCTCTAACAGGTTCATTTGGAGCAATTTTGGTTCTTGTTTTATACCAGTTTCTAACTATTTTTCCGCCCATTGATTTGTCTTTTCCACTGATTATTTTGTCTATTTCTTTTGTTGCTTGTTCTAAACTAATTTCTTTTATTTTTTGTTTTCTCAATTTCATTTTGCTTCAACTCCTTTTTTGATCTGCTTAAATCAATAAATCCAAGAACTAATAATTCTGTTCCAACCCCAACTATACCAAACAAAGTATAGTATATTATCCAGTTAATATATTCTGCAGCTAGAAAAAATGGAATAAAAATTAGAACACATCCTAATACAACTAAAAAAGTACCTTTTGTTTTTTTATTCATTTTAAATCAACTCCTTTTAAACAATCTAAAATATAAGCTTTGTATAATTTATCAAAAAACTCTATAAGCGCTTCATCCGGTAATAACAAGTTAGTAGTTGCTGTTCCATTTGAGAATATTCTTGCTTTACCAGTAATAATTATTTCTACCCAGTTTTGATAAGGATTTTTTCTTTTATCATAACTAGCTTGAAAGCTTTCATTTGTTTTTAGGTTTGTGAATAGTTTATTCAAGTCTATTTTTTGGTCATGTTTTTTGTTGGGTAAATTAATTTTTTTTATTAGTGGTGGTACTAAACAAGTTTCCATTTTTAATCATCTTCTTCTTTATGAGTTGGGTCTTCATTAAAAGCCCATCTTAACATATCCCTACCAGTAATTCCATGAGTCTTTTTTAAGTACCCAAATAATTGTTGTCCATTAATCCATTTTTCTTCTAATGCTCTTGTTAACAATTTTTTTATTAATTGTGGTCTTCTACCATTTATTTCTGTTTGTGTTTCAAAAGTTATTTCAAATCTTTCTTTTATTTTACCAGTTTTTGCATTTACAAAAGCTAGGTATTCTTTACACTTCATCATAATATCACTTGTTCATTTTTTTATTTTCTTCTTCAATAAAGTCTAAGATTTTTAGACATTCTTTTAATTCACTTCTAGTTAAATAAGTTCCACCAACCTTTATTGTGTCTTCATAGCCGTTCTTTGTTTCAAAAGCTTGACATTTCACGATTGTTGGAATTACCCAACACCATTTGCTTTTTGGTTCTAGTTTGTGTTCTAATAACCATTTTCTGTTTCCACTTATTTGTACCATATATATTACCTCCTTAAGGTCCTACTACTATCGCTCCACTTTGTGCTGCTGCTTGTAAAGCACTAATCATGTCTAACATTTTTGTTTGATCCTCATACATTGAGTATAAGAAATAAATCATTGCAATACACATTATAACAATTATTATTGGAAGATACATCATAATGTTTTCCAAAGGATTTGGTTTTTTTGATTTGTCTGTCATTACAACTCCGTCTTTATATCCTACATTATAAGCTTCCATTACAAGCCCACTAACAAATTCTGAACTTAAATCTTTTTTCATTCCACTATAAAAGTCGTAAGCGATTGGAACTCCTTGAATAGCAAAAACAACAGGAATACTAGTTCCATTAAAACTGTATTGGTATTCATTAACTCTAGTAACTTCTTTAACAGCTTCTCCTCTATCATTTTTTCCCCAAAATTCAACATACTTTAAATCTTTGGTTGTCCATTCAATACTAACTTTTTTTGGTCTTGCAACTTTAACAAAAATCTTTCCGCCTTTTTTCTTATGTTTTTTTAATTTCAAAAACATTAAAGCTACTTTCAAAAAGTTTTCAGAACCATTCATAGAAAAACTTTTACTTGTATCAATTGATTCTATTCTATCAGGATGTAATTCTTTGAATTCTTCATATTCTTTATTAATTTTTTCTTGCAAAAACTCTTGTTTTATTTGTTCTTTTTCAAATTCTTTTTCTTGTTGTGCAAGAGTTTCTTGTTCTTTTATTTTTGCTTCTTCATAAACTTGTTTAAATTCTTCTTCTTTTTTTGTAATAGTTTTTCCTTTTTTTAACTTGTTTATTATTAAAACATAATCCAAATCTTGTTTTAAATCAGGCATTGTTTCTAGGACATCATTATAAGTTTTTCCTTTAACTTCTTTTTGTTTTATTATTTCTTCTTCTGTTAAATCTTTTGTTATTTGTTCATCAGATAATTCTTCTTCTACCTCAATTTCTATCTCTTTAGGTTTTTCTTTTACTTTTTTAACTTCTTTTAATTTTGCTCCAGGAACTTCCAAGTCTTTATCTACTTTCATCATTTTTTACATCTCCTTTCTTTTCAAGAATGGTATTTTATTTTCAAGTTTATCTCTAGCAGAAGCTTCTGCTTCTGGTCCATAATCCATGTTGTTTGTTACCATTTGTTCTGCTTGTTGAATGTTAATATCAGATTTTGCTAGGTATGCAAAGGCAGCGTTTTTACTTCTTCCTGTTACATCTGTTATTGCTCGGTTTCCTTCAAAAAATTCTTTGATGTTTGTAAAATCCCATTTAAAAAGTTTTTCTCCAAGTTCTAATCTGTTAATTATTCTTGCTGAACCTCTTACTGCTTGGAGTTCTATTGGATTATTATTTCCTCTTGCACTATCTTTGTTTACTGATTGTCCTGAATATTTTTCTACTCCAAATAAGTGTTGGGCTATATCTTGATCTCTTTCAAATCTTTTTTCTAGTGGTTGTTCTTGTTGTAATTCTTGTTCTAATTCATCAATGTCTGTTGGATTTATTGTGAATCACCTTCATATTTGTCCATTAGTTTTTTTAAAGTATAATTTTGGTTTGCTCTTAAGTCTGGGTTTTGTGATTGTAGTTCTTTTTGTATTGTTATAAACCTTTGTTTTGTATCAGTAGTTACAATGATATTAGTATATTGCTTTACCATGTATAGTATATACACCATATATGTATATAATACCATCTATAACATATATGTATATGTATGCAGGTAATGAGAAATCAGTAATTCCTACAAGAATAAAAAGTGATGATAATTATAATGTAAAAACACTTGTACTAAAACAAGTGGACAGAATAACTTTTATGCTAAGCATTAATAGAGCAGGAACACAAGGTTTAAGCGAGAATTTTAGGGCTTTAGGATTTGGAGTAAAATCTGGACTAATGAGTTTAGAAGCACTTATTTCACCTTATTTAAAAGAAGAATCAGAATACTTTGTAAACACTACAAAAATAAAAAAAGTTTTAGATCTACTAGAAAAAAGAGATTTGGTAGATTCAACAGATTTTAGGTATTGGGAATTATTAAATTCATGGTTAGCTTGTCTTGTAAATGAATTATCAAAACTTGGATATTTCCCTCAAGGAACTTATGATTATGAAGAAGAATACGATTAATGATTATAACCATATGCCACTACATATAAAAAAGTTTTTTTTATATAGAAAAGTTTATAGAGATGTTTGGCTTAGAAAAAAAAATGCTGGTTTTATTGTTACTGGTCCAACTGGTTCTGGAAAATCAGAATTTGCTTTAAAACTTGCACAAGACTTAGATCCTACTTTTAATGTTGAAAGAGTTGTTTACACAGCAGAAGATTTTTTGAAACTTATTATTGAGGGTGATTCTAAAGGAAAGATTGGGATTGGAAAAGCAATTATTTTTGATGAAACAAGCCATGATGAAGCTATGGATTCTAGAAGTAGTTTATCTCAAACAAATAAACAAATGGCTGCGTTATCAACTATTTATAGAGCTTTAAGATTGATAGTTATTTATGTCGCTCCTAATTTGAATCAGATTGATTCTAGGGTTAGGGCTATTAGTATTACTGGTTTGTTTCAGTTGAAGTCTATTGATTATGTTCGACAGATGTCTAAGGCAGATTTGTTTTGGAGTGTTCAGAATTCTAGGACTGGGGATGTTTATTATAAGCGACCTAGAATTATTAGTGATGAAGGTAAGCGTGTTGTTTGTATGAGTGTTAAGTTGTCTAGACCAAAAAAGAAGTTGCGTAAGGAATATGAAGCTAAGAAGATGTTGTTTATTAAAGATAAAATTGCTAGGTGGAATGAAAAGAATAAGATTAGTAAAGAAGTTGAAGAAGCAAAACCTATCAAGATGTCTTTTTCTGAAATGGTTGCTGAAGTTTTAAAGAATAAAAAATTGTTTGAGATTAATGGTAAGATTAATTCTGCAAAAATTATGCAAGGGTTTAATTTAGGAGTAGATAAGGCATCTAAAATAGCTACATTAGCTAGAAACTCGCAATAACTAGGGGGGTGGGCTTTAGAATCATATTATATTATATGTAATCAAGTTTTTGTGGGTATTTTATATTATATACCCTAATTGGTTAATATCAAGGTATTAACCGGTGGGTTATTAAGCATTTACCCTCTAATATTATACAGATATATAATGGTTAGAAAGAAAGGTGAAATACTATCAAAAAGAGTTGCAATACCCTATGGTATTGTTAAAGAAATGATAACTAACTGTTCTCAAAACATTAAAAGTGATAAACCTGGTAGAACAAGAGCATTACTATCCCTTCAATATGCTCTTGGCTGTCGTGTTGGAGAACTAGCAAAAGAATATACTCACCACTTCAAAAATATTGATCCTTTTGAACCTACTATATCGGAAGGAATGGTTAAAGGAGATGTTACTTATACTGATAAGTATTTGTTTATTAGACATCCCAACTTTAAACAAGCTGGAGCTAAGAGAAGAAAAGAAAAAACTAAGTGGCATGAAAGAGCCATGGTTTCAGCAGTAAGAGAAGAATGGTTGTATAATATTATTTTAGATTGGGTTAAAGATTTGCCTGAACTTAGCTCACCAATTTTTGGTATTAGAAGATCAAGGATTAGTGCTTTGATTGATAATAAATTGAAACAATATAATCCTAATTATTCTACTCATTTGTTGCGACATTCTAGGGCTACTCATATTGGAGAAATTACTCAAGATCCTATTGCGATTAAAGAGTTGCTTGGTCATGCTAGGGTTGAAACTTCTATGAAGTATGTTCATTATACTGAAAATATTTTAAAGCAGCGTTTGGGTAATAAAAGGTTTGAAGATGTTTTAGGAAAGGTTGTGGAAGAATGATTGGTTTTGTTTTTCTTGCAGCCCGTGAAGGGTTTTTTATGGACATTGTTGTTACTGGTGCTATTATTGCTGTTATTTTTGTTTTAATTGGAAATTCGATTTTAAATAAATTGGGTTGGACTTTGTGGTAATTAATAAGTTGTGGCAACAATTTGTTGCTGTTCTATTAGTTGCGTTAATTCCTTTTGTTGCTTTATTAATTAGAGGGGTTGGTTGGGGTTCTGATTCTTTTGCTTTTTATTCTGTGGCTTGTGGTAACACAAATCTTTTGAGCAGTTTATCTACTGGGGTTCTTGTTAACATTTTACCATTATTTAATTGTAATTTTATTCTTATATCATTTACCATGTTTTTGTTTTATTTTGTTGGACTATTATCTTTGTGGATTATTTCAAAAAAAGTGTTAAAAGAACACGCTTGGTTGTTGCCAATCTATGTTGGAACTCTTACTCCGCTATTTTTTATTGAGGGTTTGCGTTTTGAGAATGATTTGTTTGGTTGGACACTTGCTTTTCTTGCATTAGCTTTGTTTAGTATAGCCCTTAACTATAAGAATTTGTTATCAAAAGCACTTGTATTAGTTTTAAGCATTAGTATAGGCATTATTTCTTTTAACTTGTGGACTTTTAGCATAATTATACTATGTATGTTCCCTTTATTTCTTGGAATTAATTACAAGTATAAGAAAACTTGGGTAATTCTAATAATAATGGGATTTATTTTTTGTCAACAACAATATTTATTGCATAGTTTTAATATTAATTACATAATGTTGGTTGCTGAAGAAATTCCATTAATAGGATTAGTATATATTATTCACATTCTTCATTTTTGGAAAAAAATACCACAACCATTCTTTTTATATGGACTATTTTTTCTTGGACTTGGGATTCTAAAATCAAAGTATTTGTTTTTAGCCACTCCATTTTTGTTAATGGCCTTGATCCAAAAAGAAAAGACAATTGGATTATGGTTGGAAAGCAAAAGGTTTTCTAATCGTATAGAAATTGTGCCAATAGTTTTTGTAATAATATTTGGGCTTGGTTTTGTTTTAACTGGAGTGTCAATGTACCCAACTCAAAACGATTTTATAGAAATGCAAGGAGCTATTGATTATGCTACTGATAATAATATACCATTAGTAAATGAGTGGGGTTCAGGTTGGTATTTTGCTTATCTTGGTTTTGAAACAAAGTATAGAATGGGTCCACCGGACCCTGATTGGAATATTCTAGAAAAGCCTTTTGTGGCTTATTCTAGGAAAATAGAGTTGGATTGTAATAAGTTATCACAAAATACTTATTTATGTTAAACATACTTTTTTTTCTTATAATTATACTTTTTCTTTTTACTTCTTTTTTTGGGTTTTCCAAGAATATCTTTAGTTATACTGTAAGCCATTCCAGCACCAATTATTCCTGGTATTGAATCTATCATACTTGTCATAATATCTACCTCCTTTTTTATTGTCCTGTGAATTGCCTACGCAACCCATTAACTAACATTAACAAACTAACTATTAGAGCAGCCCAAAACATGAACATAAAAGCCGGATCTAACAAACTAAAAACAAATATTAAACAAGTTCCACTAAGAACAACAGTACCTATCTTAGCTTTAGCCATTACCAAGGCAACAGCAACTACTAATAACACAGCGAACCCTAAGAGAATCCAAGAACCACCACTAGCACCAAACAAAGTTTGTCCAGCAATATCAACAATATTATTAGCATCAACAATCATTTTAGCTACCTCCTCTAACAATTCCTGCAACTTTCATTGTAATTACTACTATTGCAAATATTTCTACTAGAGCAAAGAAAGGAATTAATACAACTTTCATTAAATCACCAATAGTACCAAGTCCATTAAGTGAAAGGTTTAGAACAGTTATCCATGCGGTTAATAATCCCCAAAACCAACCAAGAACACCAGTTCCAAGTTTAATAACATTAAACATTTGTTCAAGAATACAAGGAGGTAAAGCAAATAAATTACTTGAAACAGTAGCACAAGCACTTAAAGTTTGAGTAGTTTTAAATTCATCAATATCAACAACATTTTGTGGTTGCATACCAGTTCCATTGTTTAAACTTGGATTGTCAGTAAAAGTGTCTGAGCCTTGAAACCACATTATGCTTGCATTTATCATTAAAAAAG
>Ga0075116_10000792_pt1 | contig 14523 bp, 20 predicted proteins | sample AntAceMetag02UKC_FD_69786 | JGI IMG/M metagenome (GOLD analysis project Ga0075116, IMG submission 69786) | Saline lake microbial communities from Ace Lake, Antarctica- Antarctic Ace Lake Metagenome 02UKC | ecosystem: Environmental > Aquatic > Non-marine Saline and Alkaline > Saline | place...
CAGCAAGAAACCCACGACTGCACAAGCAATCAAGATTCCAACCAACACCACGAACCTTCCCAACTCTGTTAAGACTTTCATACCTCTTCCTCCGCATCAGGCCCACCAAATATCTCATCCTGGCACTGTTGGCAAATAGAAGAAATTCCATATTCTTTCTCAGAAAGAGCATCCCTGAACTCCGTTGCCGACTCCCCACAGAACACGCAGATGTTGCCAGCCAGTGATTCCGTTCTACTCCGCCCAAAATTAGCAATAGATAAAACATCCAGAGCATCCGTCATACCTTGCGATTTCTCCATGACTACTTTCCTCCTATGATACTCAAGCAACGTGAGCCGTACCCACTCTCGATACTGGTTGGTACCGTCAGCCGTCTACCACACCTACCGCATCTCCCTTCATGGAAAATCGTCAAGCTACCTGGAAGCGTGCCTTCAACTGCCCTGTTCCAGAACCACTTGAACGTGATACAACTAGGAGCATCCGACTCCACTTTACTCCGTGGAGTACGCTTGAATAAATCATTGTGCAAAATTCCCATGTACCTGTAATGAACATAGTTATCAGGCCCATTCAGGACACTCACGAAATAGACAGGTCCACTCTTGGACTTCGATACTTTGTACGTGAACCTGTTCCCGGTCTTCCCACTCACCAAAGTGAATAGGGCATTCCCGGCTTTCACGAACGCAAGTACATCTCGAATCTCGTTCATCTCACTACCTCCCATTCTTAATCTGTACTACAAGCTGCCTCATCAGTATCCGGAGCCTATCTCCAGACAGACTCCCCCATTACAGGGAGTTTCGGCAAATTACTCAATCCCCAATTCTTTCTCTGCCTCCGCTATCTCTGCCTTACTATATCTTGAACGTATGTCTTTACTGAAATAGCCATCACCATAACAAATATTTGACGGGTTGTTGTGCGGTGGTAATCCATGCAATTTTCTAAGATCACCACGCAACCTTGCCATCCTTTTATTCTTTTTCTTCATCAACTACCTCCCTTTTATGCGTGTCGTGCAATGATCTGGTCACATGCTTGTTCCAGAGCGTAATGCCCCATCTCTCTAAGCTGGCTGGCTATGGCTACAATCATTTCCCTTTCGCCTCTAGCCTCATCATAGATACGATCCCCTATCAAGTCACAAATAGAATCAGCATCGTTATACATCCGGTCAGCTTCTGTCTCATCACCATTTGCACAATCCGTTACTGCGCCCTGTAACCAACTAGAAATATCATAGGCTTTAGCTTCTGCAGTAATCTCACTACCTCCCAATAGAATAAGATTGCTGTCTCGTCAGTACCAAAGCACAACCTCTGGTAGACTCCCCCGGAGGGGAGTTTCGACCTTCCTACCTACATTAACTCTTTCATAATCTTTGCTGATACAACTGCTTGAGCTTTCATAAAGTCTCTGGTCATGTCATCATGTCCCCAAACGTAATGGACAATCTCATGAGCCATCGTTTCAAGTATCTCACTCGCATCACCGATAATATTTTTCGATAAACAGATATACTGCTGATACCTTGCTGATCCAAGACGTTCCGGATTAGCGGGCCAATCCATCACCCTAATATCCAGCATATCGAGGTCAAATATCTTCATAAATAACTTCCGGCATTTCCTAAGCTTATTGCGATTCACTTGGCTCATACAGTCCTTTGGTACTCGCTTTCCCCTAACAGCCGGGACGTTAGCAACCACCATCTTATCAGGATTGAAGATCCCTTTGATAAAAGAAATATCAATTGGCATCACCTTGTAGCCGTGATACTCCGCAGTATTTGACGCTTCAGGAGAAGAATAATAACATATCTTTTCCGAGCCGACTGCTTTCCTAACCAACCTTGCCAGTGTATTTCTACTCTTGAAGTTCCAAGAACTCCACCATCCACAGCTTGCTTCCAGCATCGTACCATCCATGTTCGCTACGATCTCAGCAAGATACTCCAAATATCCTGTGTTGCTAGCCTTCTCCATCAGTTGGGATATTCGCCATTTTACGGTATCCATATCGGTGTCGCCTGTAATTGGATTTTCCCTCTCCATGTTCAGGTTGTACCCGAAGTCCGAATCAATGTCGCGGGTGTATATACCTTTGATAAACAGCTTACCGGGTTTGTTCAGAAGAATTTTATCCTGAAAGTTATCATTCGTTTTCAGAAACCTATCAGCAAATGATTCCTTTACACCGTGGATAACAACCTTCGTACCATGGTAACTCTCTGGTGCGGTGCTGTAATCAATAGCCAGAACTTGACGGTCAAACATTTCCTGAAGTCTCGGCTTCAGTACCAATCCGTTGCTCTGGATCTTAACTGTCCGGTTTTCTCGGAGCAAGCACAACAGGCCGAACTTCATCCCCTCACCAAACTTTCCAATGGTAGATACGCCATCCTTGGATGACTCACCAATCAGCAGATTGTGAAGTTCCATACCGGGTCCATCATCCTTAATCACAAGTCCCTTTGCTGTTTTCCTCAAAGATACTTTATCCCCGGCATCGACAGCGTTCTGATAAATTTCACGAACAGCTTCCCAGTCTCCCCAATTCTTGCGATAGTTGACACTGACCGGATACTCAATAGTCCCTTGATTTAAATCTCTCATTTTACTACCTCCCATTTGTACTTCACTCAGTAGCGTCTCTGTGCTACCTCATCAGTATCCGGGTGCAACCCCGGATAGACGCTCCCTCTCAGGAGAGCGTTTCGGTATAGAGACTACTTGGTTGCGTTCGCAGCCTTCTGTGCGGTTCTCGTTGCGCCTTTCCCATACGGCAGCAGAATGGTTTTTCCATTGGTTGTCATCTCGGCAGCTTCCTCCCCGAAGACAATTCCAGTTCCATTCTTTTTTGCCGACAACGGTGCGGAGTTTTCATCGTACCTGACGACCCACTCCTTCTTTGCAAGAGACTTAATCAGTCTGGTGCGCGATGCCTTGACCGTTCCAGCTTGTGGTGTGGATCGGTTATTGGCTCTCGCCTCCAGCAGCTTGTCTTCCAGCTCATTGATCTTCTTACGTTCCACTTCAGCTTTGGGAGAAAGTTCATCCAACTGCTCAGTGAGTTCGGCCTCTTTCTCGGCCATCTCTTTCAGCCGTTTGGTCATACGATCAAACTCCCGTACTTCCGCATTGGAAACCTTACTGATACGTTCCAGAAGGGCTTCCTGTTTTTTCTCGGATCTCGCAATGATGTTCTTATCCTTGCGAAGCTGATCCTTGGTAGCTTTCAGAGATTCTTTCTGAGCCTCAAACTTTTTCTTCAAAGCTTCCAGGGTTTCCGGTGTGATCTCATCATCCTTGATGACCTTCTCGATGTTCTGAACTGCTTTGTCATCTGCTTTCTTCGCTGCTGCACTCGCCTTGGTACTTGCACTTGCTTTACGTATTGCCATTTTCACTACCTCCCTTTAAACTTTTAAAAGGTAAATCTGCTACCTCATCAGTATCAAGGAACAACCCTTGATAGACACTCCTTGCGGAGTGTTTCGGTATTAAGCATAATACAATTCCACGATCCTATCCTTCGCGGCAGCTTCCAGTCCCCTACGTCCAAACATCCTGGCAGTCTGAATCATTGCAACCAGCTTCTTGGCATTGGTAACTTTCTTCAGCCTAGTAAACAGTTGTTTCCGATCCATGTACTGGAATCGTTTGTACTCATGATCCATTGCCCTGTCCGTAGTTTCCAGCTTACCAAACATCTTTGTATTCACAATAACTTTCTCCATTTCAACTACCTCCCAATTTCGAGATTGGCTGTCTCGTCAGTACCGGGAGCCATCCCCGGCAGACGCTCCATAGTGCGGAGCGTTTCGACATTATTTAATTAGGCTGTAATGAAAATTCATACTCATCAAGGCTCCCACCACTGAGCCTTCTCTCCGCCATTGCTTTGAGCTTATCAGATAGCGCAACCAGATCTCCGAGATACTCAGGATCGTTAAGCGTTTCCTCTCCACCTTGATCGTACCGATCTACCAGCATTTCCATATCCATAATCAAATCAATTTCACTTCCAGCAACTTCTCTTTTCCAGTTTCCCATTCTACTACCTCCAATTTGAGATAAGCTGTCTCATCAGTATGCAACCACTACATTGCACAGACCGGCTGCGAGGCCGGTTTCGACTCAGTGATTCAGAAGTACCCGACCTATTCGCAAGTTCAAGTCGTACTCTTTGGCAAGAACATACTTGGCAACCTTCTTGGCTTGTCCTTCGGTATCCGCATAAATGTCCAGCTCATCCGCATATTCCCCACGTTTACTGTCTGGTTGTTTTGTGAGGATTGTAAATGAGTGTCGGGGCGAACTTCCAAGTTCCTGATAATGCCAGTTGACTTCTTCCACTTTCATTTTCACTACCTCCGGTTTGAGTTACCCTCAGTTATTCCCGCAATCACAGGGATTGCAGAAATAAATAAGGGCCATGATATAAACCATGACCCTCAAGGAGGTAGGTAGTAAATGATCCCACGGGCAATGTTATCTTCTTTCCGTCTCGGATAGCATAGTCATCGCAAAACTACTGTCAGTAAATCGTTTTTCTTGTCCCGTACTTCTCAAATATGAGTTCCGCATAACATCTACGGACTTCCGGCAACCAACGAAAACAACTGGTAGACAATGACAGTTCTAGTTACCGTCATTGAATAATATTCCACAATCTTTTTCTATCCATCAGGAATTGAATTTCCCCATGGTGGTTATGACTTCGGATTATAACGGGATTGGATACCCGTTATTCCTTCCCCCCTATCGCTACCTGAATGGGATAATCGGTCAAACACTCACGATAGATATTTTCGCATTTTTTTGGAAACCTGCGGGCAATATTAAAGCCCCCCTATATTTTATTCCGAATTTCACCGCGCCTCACATTCGGGTTTTCATGTCCACCCAGGAAACTTCACAGGAATCTCCCAGTTTCACTCCCCTACTCATTTGGTTTTCGGGTTCGGGCTGGCCTCAGACAGCCACAGAGTGACAGTGGTCGATCGGGTTGGAGCAGAAAATGGAAAAGAACAGAGTTCTTTATATACCAGATAAACTTTTTTGTCAAGAGATATTTTTGAAAAATCGTATCCATCCAATGATTGCAGGGGTATCCGCCGTTTCTCTGAATTGACGGTGAACCTATTTAGACCCACTTGAACCCACTAAACTTGCCTACCGGCACTCCAGGCTGAACGATATTTGACTAACTTGAACCCACTTGAACCAACTAAATCTAATAGCTTGAACCTAATTGAACCCAATACCCTAACCGGATCTCCAGCGAGGCCGGGATATTGAACCCACTTGAACCTAATTAGACCTAATAGAGTGAACTCACTTTAACTTAATAGAGGAATATTGAAATAGGGAATATCTGGATACCCACTGAGGGGCTGTAAGGTAGGCTACAATCCATAGTAAATTTGACCCATACCAGTATATAGATTTTCATTTGCTATGGATTGTAGTTGATTTGGCGGGATACAACTATCGGATTTAATCGGTGTCCCCATTATCATTTGCAGTCGGATCTTTTACATTTTCTAAATCTTCAAGTTCCTGTCTGGAAAAAATCTTTCCCTTGTTATCTACATCTGATAATGGAATTACCTTTTTCTTCTCGTAGTCGTAAACTCTAATATCATCTGGATTCAGATCACTCATCTTTTTCACTTACCATATTCGTCAAGTCCTGGCCTTCTTGCGGAACAAGCTCAACTCCATAAGATCTTTTGACCCACGAAAGAATATCATCCAACTCCATTTGAGCCGGGGAGTCTCCCAAACCAGCGAACCATTCATAACAAATATGCTCCAATGCAATAGTTGAGGCATCGTTGCCGGTCACTTCTTTTGATTTGTCCAATGCCGACATTATAATGGAAGCCTCTTCCCCTGACAAGATAAATCTCAAAGTCACACTATCAGAGGGACTCCGGTTACTAACTTGCAACTCCCGAACTTCCTTTGACAGATCTCTTCTGGAAGTTATCTCGGCCTTATCAATCCACTCTTTCGCGTTCGTTCTGGTAAGTACCGGGATCAGTTCCCGAAAAGTTGTCCACCCCACATTGCTTACATCTTCCCACTCCAAGCCCAACGACTTCACTGTATCCGCAATGCTTACCAGATACCTCGCCTTCCGGTGCTTGATACCCAATTCTTTTTCCGCATAGTCTTTGAACGATTCGTAATCCCACTTCAGATAATAGCTGTTGGCCCACGCCTCATACAACAACTGAGCAAACTCCACATACGTCCTATCCACTACCACCCGAATCTCCATCAGCCTATCCCGTACTGTGGTGGAACGATCTACATGAGGAACAAGTCCTTTCGGTTCGCCCTTCCTTGCTCTCGGCTTTTTTGTTTTTGCTGCTGTCACTTTCTTCGTTACCTTTTTCTCCGCCATCTTACCCTCCTATTCTCCGCGAATCTGTCGCCATGCGTTATCGGTTGAAGGTGAAGACTCATCAAAAGACTTACCTGAAACTGATCTAGTCCGTGACTTCATCCACGCCCGTGTACCATCTATCCTTTCCTTACAAGAAACTGCCTGGGGTACAGACCTACCAACTGCACTAACCATATCGTCAGTGGTAACTTCTCTACCACCATCATCCCAAGCATCAAACATAGCCTCCTCTAGCGATGCCTCTATCTCAGCTCCAGTATATCCTTTGGAAGCTGCCGACAATTCCTCGTAATCAAACGCATCTACTGTCTTCGGCCTTACCTTACTTATGTGAATCCTCCATATCTCTTTGCGCTCTATGCTGTTAGGCTCCACCACTCCCCACACTTCTGAAAATCTCCCCTTCCTTAATAACTCAGGAGGCAATGACTCCACATTATTCGCTGTTGCAGCTATCAGAATCGGACGCTTGTTATCCGCCATCCATGTGAGAATTGTACTCATTACTCTTGCAGTTGTTCCTGAATCAGAACTTCCAGAACTCTGACTCCCCGACATGGATTTATCAATCTCTTCTATCCAGAGAACCACAGGGGCTACTGCTTCCGCCATCTTCAATACCTGTCGCACACTACTCTCACTTGATCCAACAAGAGATTTAAAAACCTTACCTATATCAAACTTCAGCAATGGTATCCCAAAGTAAGTAGCCAGCCCCCTTGCACACAGGCTCTTTCCAGTTCCAGGGATACCGCACAGGAGTACACCCTTCGGAAACTTCAAGCCATATTCCTTCGCTTCTTTAGTAAACGAGTTCTTACGTTTCGCAGCCCACTCCTTCATCTCATAGAACCCACCAACATCGTCCATCGAATCCGCAGAACGAATGAATTCCACAGTATCACTTTGTTTAATGGCTTGTTCTTTCTCCCGTGCCATTGTTTCAAAGTTCAACGCCCGGTCTTTCACAATCGTGAGGGAAATAGCATCCTCTCCTTGCAGCAAGGTCATTCCAACAGCCGAGGTTGCAATCGTACTAAGGGATCGTTCCGTTACCTTCTCAGTGAGCCGATCGGCATACTTGGCAGACAGTCCCTCAAAGTGCCTGCGGAAATAGCGATAATCTGGTAACTTCAAATCATAGATAGTCACCATCCCGTTAAGCTCCGGCGGTATGTCGAACGCTACACCGATCAGAATTATCTTTGACCACGTTGCCCGCGCTTCATAAGCAGAGTCCTTAATCTGCTGGATGATCTGAGGATTCGCCATAAAAGCCTTTACGTTGTGGAAACATATAATAGTTGGAACATCCACTGAATCAAAGGTCTTCATGGAAGAGTACAAATCCTGTGTCACCGCAGCCTCATCAAGATCCATTGTATTGTCCGGAGCCATCAACAGCCCGGTACTTGCTTTCCATTCCCCATACCTGAAATCCTTAACCGTATTCGCCAGCCCGGTCAGTGTAGACTTCACCAGAGAAATTGCCCGAAAGTCTTCCTCCGTCCGTATATGAATCAAGGGATGCCCTGCTTTCATATACAGCTCCAACGTAACCTCTTCTTCATCCTCTTCCACAAGGGAAAGAATATCCGATCCTTCCTCATCTACTTCTGGTGCTCCTTCCTCTTCCTTCAAAAACTTCATAGCTACCTCCTTGAAATAAGTTTATATTGTAACTTATATTATACCATATAAAATTATTTGTCAAGGCCGAATATGTACTTGAACAAGGACTCCAGTAGCTCTATGTACTTAGGGTCTTTGAATAGGCTCCTGTCGCGGGGCCGGTCAAACCCTACTGGTATAACCTCTTGCACAGAGGCCGGAGATGCAGACAGCAATATGATCTCATCAGATAGGAACAATGCTTCATCAGCACTGTGAGTAACAAAGACAACGGGCTTCGGTGTAGCCGACCACACGTTATTCAAAAGCTCTTGCATAAAATAAGAAGTCTGTGCATCCAGTGAGGCAAACGGTTCGTCCATAAGCAATACCTCTGGATCATTGGCAAACGCCCTTGCCAGAGCCACTCTCTGCTTCATCCCACCACTCAGCTCCGCAGGGTACACATTGAGAAATGAACTCATCCCAATCTGTTCCGCATATTCCAAGGCTATCCTTCTGCGCTGATGATACCCCATTCCACAAACCTTCGGGCCGTACTCAATATTCTGTAGGACAGTCTTCCAGGGGAACAGGTTATGTTTCTGGAATACCATACCTCTATCGGGGCCGGGGCCAGTGATCTCTTTACCATTCACCAAGACTCTTCCGCCGGAAGGTGGTAAGAATCCTGAGATGGTATTCAGCAATGTTGATTTTCCACACCCACTCGGGCCGAGGATAGAAACAAACTTATCCCCTTGAATTGTGGCTGTCACACCGGACACAGCCGTGAAAGTCTCCACCCCCATAGAATATTTTACTGATACATTATCCAACTCTATTGTATTCATTATCCTCCCCTGTGCAGCCACGGCAAAAGCCTGTGGGATAAAACTACAAATAGCTGATCGAACATCCATGCAACCAGCCCGATAATCAGAATAGATGCTATCATCATATCAGTACGAAAGAACTCATGTGACTGAAAGATTCGGAACGCCAGCCCTTTATATGTGCCAGCCATTTCCGCAGATGCCAACGCAAAAAATCCTGTGGCAACACTCACCCTCATACCAGCCACTATATAAGAAGCGGAAGCTGGAATTGATACAGTAAGAAACACAGTCAGCTTTGATGCCCCCAACGATCTTGCAGCCCAGATGTATTCCCTCTCTACCGATACCACTCCTGAAAATGTATTCAACCATACCGGAAACAAACAGCCCCATGTTACTATGAAAACTTTCTCTGTCTCTCCTATCCCAAACCAAACGATTGCAGCGGGGACCAAAGCGATAGATGGAATGGATCTAAAATAATTCATAAGAGGATTGATAGTATCCCTGAGTACCTGAACACTTCCTGTCATCAACCCAAGGAATATTCCAAAGACTATCCCCAAACTAAGCCCTGAAATATACCTGAACATTGAAGATTTAAAATCATCCCACAAGTACCCCTTCCTTGCCATCTCCAAGATAGCCGGAGCGAACTGTGAAGGCGGTGGTACCAGAGTAACTTTATACAAAGAAAAATGGGCGAGTAACTCCCACACACTCCAAAGTGCAATGAAAGCTACCAGCCCATATCTTAATTGAAACGGCTTCATTATTTTAATGTCATTCGGTCTGGGGCAACCCGGCTCATGCCATCTGTGTAAATCCTACCACGCCAATCCGTAACCGATTTGGATCCACGTACCTCCGTGGCCCACGCCCCTTCTCCCTGCAACAATTCCAACAAACCAGGATTCAAATGAACTACAAAATCAAACTCAGGCCAGAGATCCGACAAGGCTTCCATATCAATGCCCATCTTCTTGGACACAATCTCTTTGGCTTTATCGGGATGTTCCTTTATGAACTTCTCGGCCTTCAAGAATCCGAGGATAACCGCATCCACTACACCGGGATTCTCTTTCACGAAAGACTCATTCATAATGATTCCCTGATACCCATGATAAAGCGAAGGGTCGGTCGGGACTGTAACGGACACATCCTTCATCCGTGACTGCCCATAATAATTATGAGGCTCCCACGAAAAGTATCCGTCAATATCTCCACTCACAAAAGCCGTAACCATCATAGGTGGCTTCATGACAACCACCTTCACCTTAGAAATATCAATGCCGTACTTATCCAGATACCGGTACATATAATAATCAGAGTTGGTACCGGGAAGTGTAGCGATTGTCTTTCCTTCAAGGCCCATTGGTAACGTGATACCTCTGTCCGTCCTAATAGTCAGCTTGGTTTCCCGGTGATCAGCCACCGTGGCTACCCAATAAACCTTATGCCCCTGCACGGCTGCATGGATAGGTGGTGTCTCCGCAGCTGAGAATATCTGAGCCGACTCTGCAATGACAGCATCAAGAGCCTGTCTCCCTGAAGAGAAAATAATCAGCTCCACATCCAGGCCGTAGTCTTTCCAAAAACCCTGATCGTTTGCGATATATGCAGGTGCGGCAGCAATCGTAATTGGAACAGCATACTTGACTGCTGGTAGCCCTCCTGCAAAACAATTTACACTGAACATCAACCCAATCAACAGCCCTACAAGCAAACCTCGTTTCATGTCTTCCTCACTGTGCACCCGGGTGCACTGTTACATGTTATCTTCTCATACACTCGTCCCGTAATGGGCACTTCTTTGCTTTCGACGATAAGAAATCCGTATCCACACATGAACGTAGTTGTGGTGGGAGAACATCAGAAGTCATCGCATCGGTATAAGACATAGCCTTATCGTGGAGCATCTGACATACAGCGTCAGACTTCTTAACTGCATGCATCCTTGCTGGCATCTTATAATTAAACTTCCGTGATACGATCAGCAAGTACCCTACCGAATCGTCAATCTCCACCGGCAACGGCCACTCTTTCTGGGAAGCAAACTTATGGAAGTGCATATACCCCATAAGCTGTGCAATCTGTTTACCGGATGGGTTCTCTACATCATCCGTATTTTTTATCTCTGCCATCCGGATCCGTCCATGAACATTCAGAAGTAGATCCACCTTTCCGGATACCATTGGTTTATCTATCCGAAACTTATACTCACGGTATCCTGAAAACTTTGCTGGCAACCCACAGACTTTGCACTTTGCTACTGGCTTTGTACCGAAGACTTCACCACCGCATACACATCTCCAAAACCCTACTATCTCCACCCCCTTTCTAAAATAAGATCCACCATAGTTCTGAACAAACTGATGGTACGATTTCCCCATATCTCCCAGACTCCGCAAAGCGAACGGGGCCGTTTGGGTACGCTTCATTCCCAGCTTGTTCCCCAACGTGTACTCCCTCGGACAAACATCATCTATACCAGATAGGTACAGCCTTCCATATTTATAAGACTCCACCCTGTTACTCAAGTCCATAAGGTTTGCTGTAACTGCAGAGCTGTCCTCAAGAGAATCCAAAAACTCTAATGTCTCATTGGGTTCCCTCCTTATCTCCTTCATAAATTTCATTTAAGTCTCCTAACCAGATACGATGGAATCAAAATAATATTATACCCACACTCAATACACAGGGTCAGCTTCTTCTTTGATGACATGGCCCACAAACCTTTCACCTCCACAAATAAATCTCTGTCCGGTATATAGAAGTCAGGAGTGTATACCTTACCCCTGAACCGCAGTCCATACTTCTCATACTCAGTCTCTATCCCATTCGTGTGAAAGAAGTGAGCCACAATAGCCTCATAAGAACTCCTGAACCATGACCTGGAAACTAAATCCCAATACTCATAGTCTAAGGATATAACCGGAGCAATATACTTGTGACCGTGAGCATTGGGAGTAAAGTCATTAATGTAAGATAGTAAGCAATCTCCCGAACAGAAATTCTCTGTGGCAGCAAGAATCTGTTTATGCTTCTTCTTTGGTAAGGAGAATCGCTCACCGCAATGACAAGGATACTCAGGCATCAGTCTCCACTATACCGGAGTAAGCCTTCGCTTGTGCTACATAGTGATCCACAACACGCTTCTTCGCGGTCAGAGAAAACTCTTCATCTTCATCGAGCAGATCAATTAGATCTTGCTTCTTAGCATACTCTTCTCCGAGAAACTTCCACGGGTTCTTCGTCAGAAGACCGGACTCTTCCATATACTCTAGCAAAACCTTCTGATCCTCTATTGTGCCTTTCGGATACTTCCCAAAATCAGAAGTCGAAATAAAAAACTCAGACGTTCCCGCAAGCACCAACAGTTTCCGCTTATTCCCCATAGCAACCATAGACGTCTTAAATCTTGACCGATTTGGTAATTCGGTAGACGCATCAATGTCAGGGGACTTCAGTTGAGAGCACCGCATAGTAAGGTGCCAATCGTGCTTTGATACATACCCACCAGCAATCTCTTCTGAAGGGCCGAAAAATGCTCTACCAATCTTTGCCCGTATCTGGTTCGTAGTGACAAAGGATACATGGTGTCCTCTCTTCCTCTCCCGCATCAGCACCGCCTTCACTCGGCGTATCATCCGTGATATGAGCTTTGCTTGCAGAGCTACCTGAGAATCATTTGCTGACGCTTCCATCTCTGCTTCCGGTGTAAGCATTGGCAACGAGTCCAGTATTACGAGCCCACAATCATCGGCTCCCAAACAGGACACAATAATATCTGCCCCCTGTTCTCCGGTGGAAGGCTCCACTACTGTGAGTCTATCAGGGTCTACTCCAAGAAGTATCGCCCAATCCATTTCAAATATTTCCGTGGATACCCAGACTACTTCCTGCAATTTGTTTTGCCCACAAGTACAATCCCAACTATACTCAAAACAGTTCCAGCATATATTCTGTGCCCCTGCTGTAAGCCTTGTAAGAAGGGTGGTCTTCCCACCTCCTGGCGGGCCGTATGCGCTGGAAGTAACACCGACAGGGAAACCTCCCCCAACCGAGTAATCAAAGGGGAATATCCCTGTAGGTATCCGTTTAAAATCCCTGCGTAACATTGGGCCTTTCAGATATGTCCCGGCTCCATAAGCCTTCTCCCCGTTCTCGACCAACTTTGAAAGGATCATGCAAGTTCCCTCGACTCCCGAAGCTCCCGAACTTCTGCTGAAAGTTTCTTGTCCACAAGATCTCTCACGTATACAAACGCCTTGTCTATCTCTTCCATATAACAGGGAACCGATACCATCACATCAATCCTGGCACTCTCATAATTCCCAAGGTTACAGGTATGTCCAGCCTTCACGCCCACACTTGCCGTGTCTGTTAAAAACTCGTTCACCTCCATCGTTTCTTCCGCATCTGTCTCGACACCTCTGACAGTACGAGTGACCAACACTCTACCACTCTTAGCTGTCACTTTCGATTTCGCTTTCCCTGCCATCTATATCCTCCTCTTCCCAACAGGATTTCAGATACTCGCCCATCTCAGCTAATGACCACTCCCCAATATCTACCTTATGAACTCCGAATACAACGAGAGCAACCTGATTCAAAGAATACATTCTCCACTTCCGCGAATCAGTATGTGTGGATTTGGGGAGATACCTTTTATATTCCCACATGCGAACTGTCTCGTTGCTTTTCTGGATGATCTCTGCAAGGATGCTGATCGTGACAAAGTGAACACCACCACTCTTCTTGAAGAAATAAGAAGACCGAAAATTCGCATCCTTCCTACTGTTCAAGTATCTCTGGATAGCACCCTTCTTAATCTTTTCCCGATACTCAGGATCAAGGTGGTACCGGTCCTCCTTGCTCGTCCACCCATACTTTGCTCTACTGGCCTGTGCGTTCGTTCTATCTCCCATATTTCACCAAGTATTTATTTTTATTGTAATACCGCATCCTTGCCGAAAACCAACCACTGGATACCTTGTAATAGGTATCCACAATATCCACTACGATAGGATCCTTTGTGCCTTTCTTAATCCTACAGATACGACCAACAATCTGCTCGATACTCGATACCGGAGTCGCAAAGATCAAACCCCGCAACGTGGGAATGTCAGTACCCAAACCAAGCATACTTGTCGTAGCTAATATTATTTTGCAATTCTTCTTGATGTACTCACGATCCTCTTCACTTGTCTTACCTATGTATAGACCGATCTCTTCAGGTTTAAAATCCTTTTTTAATAATTCCTTAAAAAGTTTAAGCTGCTCTATCTTCTCCGAGATAACCAGTGTTTGTCTACCTGACTGTGCTATCTGTATTGCCAAATTAGCAATCATCCTACTCCGTCTGATGTTTTCTGACAGTAAAGAAATTAACTTACCACGCCTATGAACCTTACCTGTAAGGTAGCTTGGTATCTCACCAGATGATTTGTTAAACTGCACCACATACACAGAAGGCTTTGGTTGTGTGGATATAGTTTGCTTTATGACATTACTCCCTAAGTGAGCAAAGAAAATATTACTCATCCCATCCGATCTTATCAAAGTAGCCGTGGCCCCAATCCTGTAACGGGCCGGAAACATGCCGACAACTTTTGAGAAATGATAAGATCCGAGCCTATGT
>Ga0075116_10000794_pt1 | contig 14516 bp, 34 predicted proteins | sample AntAceMetag02UKC_FD_69786 | JGI IMG/M metagenome (GOLD analysis project Ga0075116, IMG submission 69786) | Saline lake microbial communities from Ace Lake, Antarctica- Antarctic Ace Lake Metagenome 02UKC | ecosystem: Environmental > Aquatic > Non-marine Saline and Alkaline > Saline | place...
GTTCAGAGACTTTCGGAGACCCTGCAGACCATATCAGAAATATAGCAGAGAGAGGATATTTTATATTTTCCGCTCCTGTAGCAGATCAGGCACAGACAGAGAGAGATGCCAGGATTGCGCCTCTTGTACAGATAGCAGCTAAAGAGGCCGGGGCAATTCATTCTTCAGACGTTACTGTGCTTGTAGAAGCATAAAGGAGATAAATAAAATGGGTGGAGTAAGTTTAACAGGAAACGATACAATAGCAATTGGGGCCAGAGGTGCAGCATTACGGATATTTGCAGACCTTGCCGATGGAGATACGGCGAATATTGACTTCCCTAATAACCTCGTCGAAGCGAAAACCGGAAAAAACGGGAATACAATTTACGCTTTCAATGCTACTGGACAGGTAGCAAATATGACAATCAGAGTTCTTAGAGGTTCCCCGGATGATAAATATCTGAATTCTGAAATGAATCTCTATATTGCAGACCCTGCAGCATATCCGCTGCTTGATGGTGAAATGATTAAAAGAATCGGAGACGGGACCGGAGCCGTTACAAATGACGTTTATAAAGTAAATGGTGGAGTTGTACAGAAAATTCCGGTTGTAAAAGAAAATGTCGAAGGTGATACAGAGCAGTCAGTCAGTATATACCTGATTATGTTTGCAAATACTGAAAGGAGCCTATCATAAATGTTAATCGAAGGAAAGGAACTGATTATCACCCCGGCGGGCTTTGCTGATGTTTTCGCACTGAAAAGAGCTTTAGCTCTTGCACTTAAAAAAGATGGAATAAATCTTGATTTGTCAGGGTTTAAGATTGAGACAGAAGATCCTATGTCCTCAGAAATTGGGGATATAGGGAGTATTGTTGAATCAGCTTTAGAAGTTGCAACTGATCCACAGGTCCAGAAATGGTTGTTTAAATGTTGTGAACGTGCTTTATATGGTCAGGATAAAATAAATATTGATTTCTTCGAGATACCGGAAAACAGGCAATATTATTATCCAATCATGATTGAGGTTATTAAAATTAACCTTACCCCCTTTTTTCTGAACTTAAATTCACTGTTTGCGAACCTGCCAGGAATAAGCAACTTAATCCAAAAATCAAAATAACAGCTAATGAGGAAACTATAATTTCTTTGAGGGTTGCTAAATTGGGATATTACGGAGGGTCACCCGAGGCAGTAAGATCCGCCCCGGTGACCGATGTACTTGATATAATAAGTTATGAAGCCTTTTTGTCAGATTATGAGGCTAAATATATGGAGATTAATAGTCCTGATTAGTCATCCCTCCCTATATATAATTTTACATTTCTGATAATATCCTTTAATCTTCTAATTGGCATCTCTTCCAATTCTTTTACCGTGTAATTATCTGCTAAAAACTGGCCTGCTTTTGTCATAGTGCAATTCCTTTTACTTCCATTGTTTTTCTCCTTTTATGTTATTAGTATTTCTTCACTATTTTCGGTAATATCAGAAATTATCTGATCATCGAATATTATAGTATCTGCTGCCAGATCTTCAGAAGAAATTACTACTATCTGTTCAAGGGTAAATACTATTATTTCATCCTTGAATATTCTCATACCATTTACTGCAATCTGTTTTGTCATTTTCCTTATCTTCATCTCTCATTTTCCCCGTTGCCCCCGTAGGGGCTGGTTGATTTAGATAATAGTATATCCTGCACCTATTAAGACTTTTTCATGGCTGATAGTTCCCTTCTTAGATCCATCTAATTCAGTCCAATCTAAAATATCACCATTTTTATCGGATGGGAATATGTAGGTTTCTATTCCGCTAAACATAACGTTAGCAGCAGAGACTACAATATAGTTTGTAGTTTGTTTTTCCTCATATTCAATAGGTACAGAGAGTTTGTATAATTTTTGTTTTCCGTTGGCTTCTGGATTTACATTTTTTATAAATTTTGCTTCTTTCACAATCAAGCTCCTTTTGCTTACCATCTAATATAGAGTATATACCCCATATTACTACCTGTCAACTAAATAATTGACAAAAACACAAAAAAAGTGAAAATAAATCATTATATTGCAAAAAAACTTCTAATATACTATAATAAGTTTATCTGAATGGACTATTAGAGGACAAAGAATGGATCAAGCAGTGGAAAAAGAACTTGTAGAAATGGAAAAGAGACTTTTAGCGAACCTGCAAGCCCTTGTTACATCTGCTATAGCATCAGGATTTAAGGATGTAAAGGATACAATTACAGAATTATTTAATAAAGATATTGGATTTATCCGGGAATGGCAGGATACATTTAAAACATATCATAAAACCCACTTTGAAGAAACTATTAAATTACATAATGAAATTACGGGTATGAGGGAATCAATTGTAAGAGAGTGTGATGAAAAATTAAAACCTGTTAACGACAAAATGGATGATCTTGAAAAACGGCAGACAAAGGAAGAGGCCGTTACAGAAACAAAAGAAAAAGTAATTACAGAGCGTAAAAATACCAGCTTTGCTATTTGGAGTCTTGTTATTGCGGGTTCTGTTGCGCTGGGTGGTCTCATTGTATGGTTAATTGAAAATGTGATATAATGGTTTATGGAGGTCCTGAACGGCATGAAATACAAACAGACAGATGAATATTTTAACGATAATATAAACAAGTACGGTTGTCTATATTTCAGCTTGATGGATATTGCAGAAGAATATACCGGGCATAATTTCATCCCTAAGACAATTAAGAAATTATATGCCGAACTTATTGAGTTAGGTTTAATGCGTCAAGATTGCTATGTATTAAACCATGAGAAAGTTTTACAACGGGCTCTTGAAGTTTTGAGTTGTCATGACAAAGCATCTTACACAGGAGCAAGATATTTAAACCATCGTGTTTCATGGGGTGAACATATCGGCATGTATATGGTTTTACAATTTAAAACTAAAAATGGAAACGGTCATTTTAGAAGGGCGCACTTTGATCCGTATTTACCCAAAATAAAATTTGCAAACATAATGTCGATTAGATATTATAATATAGGAGTTTGAAGATTATGGCAACAATGACAAGAGAAAGTAACAAAAGTAACAAGTTCGCAAGTAGGAAATTCTGGATTGTAGTATGGGCTATGGTGACATTTACAGTATTGGCAGTAGTAAGTGTAGTATTGTTATTTGAAGCTTCATGGATGGCTGGCGCAATGCTGATATTAGTCGGTATACCTGGATCGTATGTAACTGTTGGAGCTATCAAAAAGAAGAAGGAAGAGTAATGATATGGGAATTACCACGTGGTTTATTATTATCGCTCTTATTGCTATTATTATTTTCATTGCAGCTATCCGGGGAGGTGGTTCTAACAGACGAAGAATATCAGATGATATTGACAGAGCTGGAAGGATCAATACAGGACTTGGAAACCTCGGAGAAAGTCAACAGCGAACTGAAGAAGGACTTGACGAACTCGGAAAAAATAATAGTGATGCTCAGAGACGAAGCGACGATATCAGCAAACATAATAAGTCTACTAAAAATGGAATCAGATCTGCAATTGACATCCTTAAAAATGCGAAAAACCGAACAGATAATAAGGGATCTTAAAATGTTCGGTTTAGGGGTGTTATCCGGGGGAGTGATTGGTGTCCCTGCTGGTATTAAGATAGGGGTGTCATTTTAGGGGGAACAATTCCCCCTGTTCCCCTATTTTCTTTTTCTCATTCTTTAAAACACTTCCAGGAACTGACATCATAAAACATTCAGTACATAAATTTTCAAACTTATAAAACTCAGTTTCTTTTTTACAGGTCGGACAATATCGTCTTGTGATTTGTATTGTTGTGTGGGTCATATTCCCATTTTCCATTGTTCTTTTTCCCATCCATAACAAAATGAAACCCTATTGATAATTCCTTCCCGATATTCTCTGATTAGTTGGTGCATTCTTTTAGTCATTGTTCACTCCTTGCTCTGATTGCTTCCCATTCTTTCCACGGATCACCTTTACAAAAAGTAGGATCTACAAAGCTATATATTTCATGATATATCTCATCGATAATATTTTCACTATCTGATAAGTTAATAAGATCTCTGAGTTTTAACATTTTTATAATCCAAGCTTCATTCTCTTCCTGGATTGCTTCAATAAGATCTGAGGTTTTCACCCATTCACCATCTTTATGTTCATTAAATACTGGGTAATAATATTTAGCATCTTTACTGCTCCAATTATCTTTGGTTTCATATCTCTTTATTTTTTTAGGCATTACTTACCATCCTTTTCAGGAACGCTATCTAATGGACAACCATCTGGTATTATTCCTAAACCATCATTGATATGAACATCTTTAGCTTTTGGATGTTCACATCTATTACGATAAACCATAGATGGATTTGTGTAATAAAATCCTCCATATGAACAATCTTTACAATTATCTATATCGATACTTAATCTCTTAGACATTACTTACCATCCTTTAGGGCTTCTTTTGCTATTACTTCAATAGGATCAAACATACCACTTGAGTACTCTATAATTGTTTCTAAAGCCTCTTCTATTTCTGCATCTCTATCATTTATCATATCACAATATTTTCTAGTTCTTTTTTTTAATAATTTTATTTCTGTTTCGTGTGATCTACTGACATCGTCTATCATTTCTAGTGTTCTAATAGTTCCAAAACTCAGCTCATCATTATGGTCTCTAATTGATTTTGTTAATCCTATTATTTTATCTTCCATTTTCAACTCTTCTATTTCTATATCCCTTGATTTTGTATAATCCATTTGATTATTATTTACCTCTACAAGGTTTTTACAATCCTGCTTTAGCTGCTTGATTTCTGCATCCATCTCTGCAATATCGGATTCCCAGCCATCCATAATCATAGATCTATTTTTATCAATATTCATTCTTCACTCCGATAATCTGCCTCTGGTGCCCCCTGGTTTGTTTGAACTATATAAAAGATATCATGAATATATGGATATGATTTCAATTTTACTACTTCCCATTCACTTGTAAAAACCCAAACCAAAGCCTCATCGGAGAAAACCTTTCCAGTTATTCTTAAGTAATCTTCAGGAGTATAATATAGGGGGATTTTGCCTTTGTCTTTACACTTTGGACATTTAATTTTTATACAGTGTTCAGGGCTTGTTTGCCTGGGATGAGCTTCCCATACTTCCTTTAAACCCAAACACTCAGGACAAACCTTCTCTGTCGGGAGGGGGTTGGAGGCTTTATAGCCTAACTCAAAAACTGAATAATCTGATTTTAATGCCAATGTTCCATATAGTTTATGGTAAACTTCCTGTATATCATCCATCACTCTTCTCCTTTCCTTAATTCTATATCACCTATTATTTTCAAAGCATTTTTCTTGTTCAGCTTGATTATCCCTTCGAGTGTTCCTATTTTATCTTTGGCATTTTGAAGGTCTTCTTCATATTGCTTAATCCTATTATCCTGTTGCTCTAATGTTGAAATTATCTCAGCTTTGGCATAACGATGAATTTTCCTCTTCCATGCAGTATTTACTATTAAAGCCCCAATCAACATACAAATTATTCCACCAAGTACAGGAACACCATAATGAATCGCTTGTGCTATTTCATATGCTACCATATAATCCTCCATATACAGTTTACTACAATGTTACTTCATTGTCAAGAGTGCTTTTACTATTTCATCATAATCTTTTGGAAAGTGTCCTAAGTGTTCACATATTCGTTTATGATTATTGGCTTGAATTTTATAGGCAATGTTAATATTAAATAGGTATCTATTACGAATTTCAGGTTCCCAATATTCCCAATGGTGATAAAAATTTGTAGCACCCTTAATATAAATTTCCTGATCATCATTTCTATTTTGAAAAGGGAGATTACTACTAATAATGGAAGGGACACAATTATAGGGAAAATGTGATATTCTATATATTTCATAATCTGGATTCTTCCAAAATGCACCGATTAATATATTAGTATATTCAACATCAAAGAACGGTCTGGCCGGAGACATCTCTATAAAATAATCAAGACCATAATCTTTGATTGCTTGACATATTCGGGAGGTCCGGTCATCCGGTTCTCCAAGTGAAACATCACAATTTGTCCTCTCTATAATTTCTCTGATTGGTTTATCTTCAAGGTTATAAGTTGTGCTGACAATTACATGATCGATATTCAATTGCTGGGCTTTTGTGATAACGTGCTCCAGGATAGATTTACCCTGAAGCTCGAATAATACTTTATCAGGCCATCTTCCAAAATTGGCCCGGGCTAAGATGATTGCTCCGATCTTCAATTGTTGCCCTCCTTAATTTCTGTATAATCTGCTGTTTTTGGCGTAATGAGTATAACCTAATGCTTTCTCAATTTTATTTCTTTTGTGTAAGGTAAAAGTACCCATCCATGTCATATCCCCAGTTTTTGAATAATCAAAAGAATATGGTTTCAATTTATGTATATTGGCAGTATCCATACTCCAATTACTAATTATTCCAATTTCTACATCACCAAAAAATACTTTTCCACCTATTCCTTTTGTTACCATCTTTCTCCCCTTCTTAGAACGGGAGAGCGTCTTCTACAGGGGTGACTGCAGGAGTACTGTTAGGTGAAACATACGTATTCAAATCCAGATACAGTTTTCCACCTTTGGATTCTTTTAAATCCAGATTGACATACCCTCTGTCATTTTCATGTTCTTTCAGATAATCAATTGCATCTGAAACCTTAATCCCGATCTGACCCTTAATCCAATCCGGTACTCCTGCATGTGGCGGCTTCAAAAAGAAACTTTTTGGTAATGTGCTGTTTTCATAATCACTCATTATTCTATCCCCCGGATTATTATTTGATATTCTTTCTGATCAAAAGAAACTGAGACATTTCTGATGAATTCATTTTCTGATACAAATAACGGCATTGTATCTTCGATTGAAGTTACCTTAGAATTAAATGCTGCTACAGCAGTTTCAGGAAAGTTTAACATTTTTCTGAATGCTCCCAATGCTCCCTGCTTCAAAACAATATCTCTGGTTTTCTCTTCAGTTTCCAGGGCATCTTTTATTGATACAATACTCTCCTTAATTGGTTTAATAAAGATATCATAAAATTCAGGATTCTCAATTACTGATTTGATATTCTTCACCCTGGCAAATAATACATCAATTTCTTCCTGTGCCTTATCCTTCTTGTTTTTCTCATAAACTTTTTCCTCATGCGTATTCAAAGGGGGTACATTCTCATCTGGACTTTCGTAAATCTTTAGTGCTTTTTCTTTACTCATTTTAAACTCCTTAAATTATCCCATGTCTCTTTTGATGTTGCTTTCTTCATCTCATCCTCCTCAGAATGGTATCTCATCTTCATGCTTCTTATTGAGATTTTCTTTCTCAATATTATCACCCTCTTCCTTCTCTGTTTCTTCAACTGTTTTTAACCTTATATTTTTCAGGCCTCTTCTTTGGATTTTATATTTTTCTTTTACTCTGGAATCCCATGTTGTTGGCCTTTCTTTCTCAATCGTTTTAGTTACCTTAACAACTTCCTGCCTCAATTTAGTAATACTCCTAATGACAAAACTGGGGGAGATTTTGCTCATCCCAGAGTAATTTTTATAAGCTTCTGTTAGATCTTCGGACGATACAAAATATTCTTTTTCTAATGATACATAACACATTTCGATAATAAAATTCTCAACATCATTATTATCAGCGATATAAGATTCTTTATGCTTCCTGCATTTATCAGACTGTTTAATAATTCCACTATAGTTAATTTTCAGATCTAAATAGTCTTTAATTTTCTGATGCATCACAGCTGCAAATTCCTCACGGATTCCTTTTTTCAATTTATTAGCATCTATTTTTAAAGCAACCTTATTCTCATCATGCCCTCTATTAATTAAGCTCTGCATATCCTGTTCAGTATCAACAAAAGTTTTTTCAAACGGTAATACCAGTAATCGATTAATAAAAGCTCTATCAGCCCCATCAAAAAAAGGGAGATCATTAACACTCAAAACCATTTGCCATGTTGGTCTAAATTCTCTCTGGTCCTTATATTTTGGGGTGGCTGCAATCGTATCATCGCCAGTAAAGTTTTTAATTTTCCCCAATGATAATTGCTTCCCTTTTTGTACTTCAGATCCGTACAATAAATATTTCCCCATAAAGTCAGCAGCTTCGGGAGGTAATTTATCATCACCATATTTGTTATTCAAAATTAAACTGGTTGAATAGGTATGGGCTTTTTCACCAAACAATTCTTTCTCAATTTCTATCCAGGTAGACTTGCCATTATCACCTTCCCCATGATAAACCTGAAAAACTTTCTTGGCATTACCCGAGATAAACATACTGGAAGATTGCCTGGCAGTATGTAATGTATCTTCATCTGGGAATAGGCTACTAAGGAATTCATTATATTTGACCGGGACACCAGTATCTAAAATCTCATCTGTTCTATATGGAACAAAGGTTCTTCTAAATTCCTCCCGAGTACCTTTCCTGTTGATAACCTCTTCACCAGTAAAATCAATCACTCCATCTATAGTAGTAATAGTCTCTTTTAATTTTTCAGAATCCCATAAAGCATATTTCTGAAACACACCTTTTCGACATTGCAGTTCTCTTAGTACATCATATTTCCAATGGGTTTTATTCACAGTCTTAATCAGTGTCAAAAAGTTATCACTAGCAATATCAGTCCCCTTCCTTTTAGCAAACATAAATTTGCACAGCCTAATCAGGACAGTATAAACAACTGAATACATATCATTAAACTCAGCCCATCGGTTCCCGTCAAATAGATAGAATCCTTTCTCAGCTTCACAATAGATAATATAATTCTGGATAGCATAACCCAGCAAAGTAGCAGCAACAGAATTACCCGAAGTAATGAAAAGTTCATTGGCTTCTTTACTATCACTAATTTCATTATAGTCCGGTTCAGGGAATGGAAGAGGATCTCCATCATCCCTCATGTTTTCATATAATTCTATTGACATATCAAAAGACAAAATCTTTTTGATATAATATTGTGAAATTTCATGCTTGCGTAAAATGGTAACAAAATCATTTAATGTTATCCGACCATGCTCAGTAAACATATCAATAGCATTCCGAATTACATCATCACTCCAACCTTTTATGCCTCTGGACCATTCCAATAATTCTATTTTTACATCAACTGTATAACCTGCAGCAACCTGGCATGCAGCAACAAAATCATACCATTCATTTCTTTCCATGAAATTTTCAACTTTCAGTTTTTTTAGTATTTTACTTAATAAATCCAGCGGGATGAAATTGTCAACTTTTTCAGGTTTAACTTTTTCGGATGTATCACTTTTCAATAGCCATTTAGAAATTGAATCAGGGATATCTATAATTTTAGAATCAATAACATTTGGATGCACAGAATATCCAGGGCTTCCGGCTGCTATAATATAAGTGAAATCTGTTGATAGACTTATCCCGTCAGCTTTTTCGCCATCTATAAATTTATGATCCTTCCCTACTTTTAGGAAAATATGGTGTCCACCACCAGCCGAAACAACCGTATATGTTTTAGACGTAATGTTAAGGTTGATATCATATTTTTCTATTATTTCATTAAATGTCTTTACACCATCTGGCTCGTTCGGATGCCGATTTAAATCAAGGACAACTATGTCTTTAGGTATCCATGCTCCTATCATTTCACCCATTGATTGAAGCATCTCAGCAGCTTCTAGTGTTAAATGGTTCCTAGTATTTTTCCAATCAAATGCTGTCTTATCTGGTTTACATAAAAAGAATTTAAATCCATTATCTTGATATACTTCTAATGATGACATTTAGGACCTATATTGTTTTAATGATTGCTGCATTACCATATGTTCAATCTGTTTAGAAACAGAACGCCTTTCCTGTTTAGCTAACTCAAACAATAGATCCCGTGCCTCCGGTATCAATCTTACACCTACAAAGATTGTATCTTTTTTTTCTCCGTCTTTCATTACGGCCTCCATTTGCTGTGTATTTTACATATTATACTAATAATAACAAAATGTAAACACTTATTTTCTGAAAAAAACTAAAAAAACTGTACTACCCATAGATTGTAGTAGAGAAAAATAAAAGCTATAAATTACACTTATTACTTACACAAATACACATTTGGGTGTTTTTCTATAAACTATCCTATAGGCGAAATAAATAACCCTATTATTTCACTATTTTTCGTTCCTTATACAAACTTCCCAGAAAACGTTATTTGTGTATAAGTGTAATTAATTACTACTGTTTAAATGCATCTCAGAGTACTAAATAAAAATCTTGCCTCTTAGGTTTTTTCTAACTCCTTACATTATAAAGAATTAGCCTAAATTCCGTCGTTTTTTCGGTGCTCTCCCTGTAAAAAAGTAAAAAAAAGGTAAAAAAAAACGTTTTAGGGGTTTACATTCTTGTAACAATGTAGTAGTATATAAGTAGATCAAAAGCAAAGGAGCTTGAGATGACAGCATTAAAAGATTATAGAACATTGAACAGACATGATTTAAAATCAATCAGGGAATATTTTAGAAGGCTGGGAAGATATGACACATTCAACATTATGGTTGAAATGTATGGTTTCTCTGATAGTGAAGCTGTTAGATATTTAAATAGCTTATCATGAAAGTATTAGTTGCTTGTGAATATTCAGGAATTGTCAGAGATGCTTTTATTAAACGTGGTCATGATGCAATAAGCTGTGACTTGTTATCAACTGAATCACCTGGACCGCATTATCAAGGGGATGTATTTTCTTTTAACCTATCAGGATATGATTTAATTATTGCTCATCCACCATGTACCTATTTGACAGTTACAGGTAATAAATGGATGAAGCCTGAATTTAAAGATAGGTTTCCAACACGACAACAAGACAGAAAAGAGGCTATTGATTTTTTCATGAAAATAGTTAATTTACCTTGTGAAAAAATTGCGATAGAAAACCCTATAGGTATCATGTCAACTCAGTATAGGGAGCCAGATCAAATAATACAGCCTTATTACTTTGGGGATGAAGCGCAGAAGACAACATGTTTATGGTTAAAAAATCTTCCTCTATTACAACATGCAAAAGAATCAGATTGGTTTGCAGAAAAAACTCATGTTAGTAAAGGCGAAATGATTATATTTAAAAATGGTAAAAAAGGCCCTAAGTGGTATTATGAAATACCCAAAGATAAAAGAGCAAAAGAACGATCCAAAACATTCTTAGGAATAGCTGATGCAATGGCTGAACAGTGGGGATAAATCAATAGATAGTTAGATAAGCAAAGGAGCTTGATTGTGACAGCATTAAAAGATTATAGAACATTAAACAGACATGATTTGAAATCAATAAGAGAATATAACAGAAGATTAGGAAGATCCGACACAGTTAGAATTATGGAAGAAATGTACGGATTTTCAACCAGTGAATCTGTTAAGTATTTAAAGAGTTTATAATCAAACAGCCCCTACGGGGGCGGAGGGAGAAAATATGACAAAATTCATAGTAGGCAAAACGTATTGGATGAGATCACTTTGTAATTATGATTGTGTCTGGCATTGTGAGGTTTTAAGCAGGACAGCAAAGTTTGTTGATGTAAAGATATCTGGATACAAGGAACCATTTAGATGTAAAGTAAGAGAGATGGATGAGGTTGAATGTTGCAACCCATTAGGCAGATATTCAATGGCTCCGATTTTGAGAGCAGAGAATGAGGAGGAGAAATGACAACCGCCCAGTATTTGAAATTGAAGAATTCCAGGAGGAAGAAATGAAAAAGTTTGATGCAGTTTTATTTTGGGGTTGTGCAGTAGTATTTTTTATTGCACTTGCATATTTTGGGCTAACAATATAGATGGAGGGGAAAATGAGTATAATTGAGAAGTTGGGGATTAAGCCGATAGAAAGTTATTCTGTTAGGAATGGTTTTTTCTGTGATACATTATTAGTTAGAATTCTTGAACAGCAAAATAGGGAAATGCTTGAGAATGCAATTAATGATATTGAAGAAATGGAACAGTCGTTAAAATATCTTCCATTAGAATTAAACAGAATGATGCATCTAAGGATTGGTCTAAAAATGGTAACTATGGAAAAAGTAACCGGCAAAACATACCACCAATTAAAGGAGCTAATATGAAATACGTAAATTTCCAAATACCGGAAAATCTTGTAAAAGAGATTATGGATTATAAACAGAAAAGATATCCTCATATAGGGTTATCTGCTATGTTCATTGAACTGACAAAGTTGGCTATTGAAGAGGATAAAAAGAAGTGAGTACAGGAGGAAATGAGAAGATGAAAGAAATGAAAGTAAAGATAGGATGGTTTTTATTTTGCCCTATTATGATATTTAATGGTGCACCGGTTCCAAGAAGAATAATCTATAAATATTTATTTATAGCTGCAATTTGGATCAGAAAAGTTATGGTTTGGATTCAAAAAGCCATAATAATGATTTTATATATCATAGGTTTTAAGAATATAGAACCATTTATTACGAAACCATTAGTTATATTAACAGGTGAAACAACTATTTATATAGAGGAGTAGTAGATGAAAGAAATAATTGAGAAGTTGGGGATGACACCTGGACCGTTGAATGCAATAGAATTAACAACAGGTAAATATATTATTACCAAAGGAACTATTAGTTTATTATCTACTACTTTGGAATTAGGCCCTTATGGTGAATCTTTAGAACCATGGGGAGTAATTGATAAAAAAGAAGATGCATTATTATATGCTGCTGCTCCTGAAATGTTATTAGCAATTATAGGAATGGTAGATTGTGCTGAAACAAACTCAATGTATAAGGCTGCGAAAATATTGGAACTTATGAAAGAGGTAGCCGAAAAAGCCTGCTACCCCAAAAAATGGGAAGAAATAAAGGAGCTGTTGAAATGAAAATATGGGCGCAACAACCGAACAGTCCTTCAGGTGCAAAGGTTTATCATTCAGGTAGATTTATAAAATCTGTTTATGGCAAAACTATATTTTATAACTATGTCCCTAAGGGTCGAAGAATGAGTGTATCAAATGGACATATAATAAAGGTGGTTAAGAAATGAAAGTTTATTGTTTCCATTGTAAATATATTTATAATAATGGTGCTGATCGTATATTTTGTAGAAAATCTATGGAGTTGGATTGTATAGGGAGAAAGACTTTTTCTTATTGTAAAGATTTAAATAGTGACTACCATTGTGAGAATTTTGAACCAAGTTTTCTTTATAAAAATAAATATAAAAGGAATAATTAAATGAACGAATTAAAAGACATAGCATACCGAGCATATTGTGGAACATCATTTTATCCGGAACGCCGGGCAGCCAGCATTTTAAAAGAACTGGAAGAGGAATTAAAAGAGGATCTTGCAGAGCTTGACGGTCCTGGGAACTATGAAGCAAAATATATTGCTCATGCTCGTGATTGGCTTGGTAAAAAAAGCAGGGTGATGAGTTCCATGATAACCGGACCCGCAAATTTCCCAGTAAACAGAAATAGAAAAGCCATGAATTCAGAAGATAGATCCTGGGAGGAATTCAGGAAATGGCGATTAAGATATATTAAGGCAGTCAACCGAGTCCATACATTATCACCTGAAGATGATCTGGATAAAGCAGTTAAGGCTGTTGACATATTAATTGCTAATCAGGATCTTATGAAAACAGCAAATAGAATAATCCGGCAGAAAAACAAAACAGATGAACAGAAAATAAATGAAATGGTAGAGGCTGGGATATCTGAAGGGCTGTCAAAAAAAGCAATGGAACCGAACTGTTATGGTGGGTTAGGTTTTCCCCATTATACATTGACTAATAATAATGCAACTATCAAAAGACAGAAAGAAAAGATCCTCATTATGAAAGCTCGAATATCTGTGAAAGAATCTTTTGAACCAATCTCTTTCCCTGGTGGGGTAATTAATATTGAAGCAGACCGGGTTACAATTACCCATGATGAAAAGCCGGAACGGGAAGTGATAGACCGAATTAATGCAAGAGGTTTCCACTGGTCCCGGAACTATGGAAGTTGGAGCCGGAAGCATACGGCCCGGGCATTGATTGATGCAAAAGAGATTGTGGGATTATGAAAAGGTTGCCAGGGCATATAGATTTTGTAAAACCTTGCTGTAAAAATTGCTACTATTTTGAAAAAACAGAAGTTTATAAAAGAGGGAAAAGATTTACAGAATATAAATGTAAGATTTATAAAAGGATGGTTCACTGGTCAGGTATTGATTATCCTGTATGGTGTAAAGATAAATTCAGAGAGGTAAACAAATGAAAGCAGGTGATAAAGTAAAAACCTCATTAGGTCCCGGGATTGTGATTAGTCAAGAGGGGACGACAGGGATATTAGCACATCGGTTTCTGGTGAAGATAGAGCCACTAATTGATTCAACATATTTCAGGCAACTGCAGGCTAAACAGGGAGGGTTGTATTTCCCAGAGGGTGAGATGGAAGGGCCTAAAGATAAACAGATGGGGTTACATTTTTAAGAAATGGAGG
>Ga0075116_10000799_pt1 | contig 14493 bp, 11 predicted proteins | sample AntAceMetag02UKC_FD_69786 | JGI IMG/M metagenome (GOLD analysis project Ga0075116, IMG submission 69786) | Saline lake microbial communities from Ace Lake, Antarctica- Antarctic Ace Lake Metagenome 02UKC | ecosystem: Environmental > Aquatic > Non-marine Saline and Alkaline > Saline | place...
GAGCGTCTTGTGATTGGTCTAGAACTGCTTTTACAATGGATAAAAATTATACTGATGCAGTTTATAAATCATTTTTCGATTACTATAAGAAAGGATGGATTTATCGTGGAGAACGAGTAGTTAATTGGTGTTCACGTTGTAAGACAAGTCTTTCTGATTTGGAATTAGAATATAAGGATGAGAAAACAAGTCTTTGGTATTTGAAGTATCCAATTGTTGGGCAGCCTAATAAGTTTATTATAATGGCAACAACACGACCTGAAACAATGTTAGGAGATACAGCAGTTGCAGTAAGTCCTAAAGATAAAAGATACAAAGAATTAGTTGGTCAAAAAGTTTTATTGCCATTAGTTAATAGAGAAATTCCAATTATTGTTGATAATTTAATTGAAGCTGGTTTTGGAACAGGAGCAGTTAAAGTAACTCCTTCTCATAGTATGGTTGATTGGCAAATCGGTCAGAATCATAATTTAGAAATGATTTCAGTAATTGATGAAAATGGCAAAATGAACAAAAATACTCCAAAGACATATGAAGGAATGACAGTTAATGAAGCTCGTTATAAAATTGTTGAAGATTTACAAAAATTAGGGCTTGTCGAAAAAATTGAAGATTACAAACATTCAGTTCCTAAATGTTATAGATGTAATTCAACTATTGAAGCTATTCCTTCTAAACAATGGTTTGTTAAAATGGATGAATTAGCTAAAATGGCAATTGATCCAGTTAAAAAAAATAAGATTAAATTTTATCCTAAGCGTTGGGAAAAAGTATATTTAAATTGGTTAAATAATACTCGCGATTGGTGTATTTCAAGACAAATTTGGTGGGGTCATAGATTTCCTGTTTGGTTTTGTTCTTCTGATTCAGAAAAATTTGTAGTTTCTTTAAAATCTCCTAAAAAATGTCCATTTTGTAAAAAATGTAAAATGAAACAATCAGAAGATGTTTTTGATACATGGTTCTCTTCGGCTCTTTGGCCTTTAGCAGCTTTAGGTTGGCCTAAAAAAACTAAAGATCTTAAAACTTTTTATCCAACAAATGTTTTAAGTACTGCTCGGGATATTATTAATTTATGGGTAGCGCGAATGGTTTATTCTGGAATAGAATTAGAAAGAAAAATTCCTTTTCATGATGTTTTAATTCATGCAACAGTTATTACAAAAAAAGGACAAAGAATGTCAAAGTCATTAGATACTGGAATTGATCCTTCTGATTTAATAGAAAATTATGGATCTGATGCTACCCGTTTTGGTTTAGCATGGCAGATTTCAGAATCTCAAGATATGCGTTTTGGTGAAGAAGATACTTTAGCTGGTAAAAAGTTTTGTAATAAAGTTTGGAATGCTTCAAGGTTTGTTTTGGGTCAATTAGATAAAAAGAAATTTGATATTTCTCGTAAACCAAGACCAGTTAGCAAAGAAGATAAAAAAATTCTTGAATCACTAAAGAAATTAATACTTAAAGTAAGTAAGGATTTAGAAAAATATAGATTAGGACATGCATTACAATCGCTCTATCATTTCTTTTGGCGTGAATTTTGTGATGTTTATATTGAAGTAGCTAAAAAACAAATTAGAGAGCCTAAGTCTAAAAAAGAAGCTGACAATACACAGCTAATTCTTATTTATGTTTTAGCAACATCACTAAAATTAATGCATCCTTGGTTGCCTTTTGTCACAGAAAAAATTTATGAGTTTTTGCCTGTTAAAAACAAAAAGACCTTAATTATTGAATCCTGGCCAAAGTAATATAATTGTCAGGAATTGTTTTACACTCTTAAATCTATTTTTTAATAAGTTTATATAAAAAGATAATTTTTTAAGAAAGAAATATGACGTTATTCGAACAAAGTCAATCATTAGAAGCTAATTATGAAAAAAAGCAACAAGATGAAAAATTGCTTTTTGAATTAGGATTAAGTCAAAAAGAAATTGATGAATTAAAAAGTCCAGATATAACAGGAAGTACATCTTTGGTTAGTTTTATAGATCGTGTGGATAAAAAATTAGTAATTAAAAAAGGTATTAATGTTGATTTGGATTTAAATGCTCGTCGAGAATATACATTTTTAAGACTACTTAAGATGCGTAAAGGCGAAAAGATTGCCCCAGAGCCGTATTTTTATGCTTCTGATCCTGAAAGCGATTTATTGATAATGGAAAGAATTGAAGGACAAGAGGTTAAGGAACTGTCTGATGAAGATCTAATTAAAATTGCTCAAGCTATGGCAACGGTACATAAACCAGAATTTAAAAAACCTGGTATCCCATTTCATTATCGTGAAAAAGCGAGTCAATATGATAGACTAATTGAACAAATTGATTTTTTACGTGATTGGTTTGATGAATTAAGTCCATATATCAATGATGTAAATTTAAGTGAAGAGTTCAATTTAAATCAATTGATTGAAGCTAAGGACATTATTCTAGATACAGCCTTGAATAATAGAGATAATTTTAAAGATTCTTCTTTTTCTCTCATACATTACGATTTTAATCCTGGAAATATATTGAAAGATAATAATGGAAAGATATTATTTTTAGATTGGCGCCAAGCGTCTATTGGCGATAGAGGGATGGATGTGGCTAAACTCTTTTATAAAAATTATCTTGATGAATATCAACAAGAAATTTTTTTTACTACATATCTAGTTGAAATTAATGACGATACACTGAGAGAACGAGTTAATACTTATAGTCCGCTAATTAGATTAAGCTCATTATTATGGAGATTAAGATTTTTAAACATTGATTTAAAAGAACATCCTGAGATAGAGAATGGAGTTGATGTTGAAATGGTTCAGGCAAGATTGACTGATGATTATCAATATTTAATTAATGAGTCTGGAATAAAAATTAATAAATAACATATTTTTATGATTGATTTACATATACATTCTAGCTATTCAGATGGTAAGTTTAATATTAAAGAATTATCAGATCAAATCATCGCAGCTAACATCAAATATTGTTCTATAACTGATCATGATAATATAGATGGCCTGATAGAAATGAAAAGAATTATGGAAAATAATCAAATTGTATTTATTAATGGTGTAGAATTTTCCGTACTTTATCAAAAACAAGAAATTCATATTTTAGTGTATGATTTTAATATAGAAGAAATGAGTACAGTGCTTAAAAAAAGAAATCAGATAGTAGAAAATAAAAGGAGCGAAGAATTGATTGCAACTATTGATCTATTCAAAAAAGAAGGATTTTTAGTCAGCGATAAAATTAAACTAAAGAACAAAAAGACAATAGGATTACAGATAGCCTTAGATGTTTATGATAATAAAAAAAACCAAGAATTAATGATAAAAAGACATGGACATCTTTTAAACGAGAAAGAATTCTATGATCAATATCAGGCCCCAGAACGACCATGCTATGTTTTAAAAAGCGGTGTTGATTTGAATTGGTTTTTAGAAAATTTGAAAAATATTAAGTGTGACAAAATATTAGCTCATCCTTTTGTTCCTGTTAGTTTTTTGGTTAAACCATTAGAAAAAACCGATATTGACTATTTAATTAATCGAGGACTAAATGGAATAGAAGTATATCATGACAGGAATACTGTTGAACAAATTATTTTTTTAAAAAGATATATTAAAGATAATCACTTGTTGTTTACTGGTGGTTCAGATTATCATGGTAAAATAGATGATACTGTCATTGGATATTATGGTATAGATAAAATAATCCCTGAATTTAAATTAACTAATTATAAATTATAATATGTTTAATATAATGAATTACGACAAGATAAATTCACAAAAGATTTTTAAGACAGTAAGAGGTTCCATTAAAAAAGCAATATTTTACCTAGGGGCCAAGATATCTTATTCTTATGCTGATGATCTAGTAATATTAAATTCTAAAGAATTAGAAAATTACTTGTTAGGTCGTGGGGCAAAAATAAAAAATTTAATTGATTTAGATATAAAAATTAGAAATTGTGATGATATTTTAGATAATGAACTCTCAAAAATAAATCCAAGACCTACAAAAAAATATTAGAAGTTATTAATCAATTTTAAAAAGAGGTACCAGCTGCTAGCGAAGTGGCTGAATTATTTTTTTTGGAAAATCAAATTATTAGTGGAAAATATAAATTACAGAAATTACAAGATAAAATTAGAGAATTAATAGAGATTAGACCAACTGACTTTTTTACTTTATCAGATGTTATTGTTAAAAATTTTGGTACAACATTATCAAAAAAAGATTATGAAATTTCTGTAGAATTTTATAAAGAGTTTCAAAGATTGCGTGATCTATTAGACGATATTATGTCTATTGAAGAAGATATTATAAAAGCAGATTATAATAGTGTCGTTATAGCTAAAAACAATGATATATCATATCATTTTTTTGAAGAAATTATTAAAGAAAAATTTGTTAATCTTGAATTATTATCTAACAAATTGATTGATCATCCCAATAAATCTATTTTTAATTCAACAATTGATTTTTGGAAGCCTGAGTACGAACTGCTTTTTAAGGGATTGTTAGTAGATTTCTTTATAGATATTACTGAATTTCGTAAATCGTATTTTATGATTAAACAAATGTAATGAATAATAATTTTAAAACAATTGAAAGACATGAGGATTTGAAGAGTATTATTCAATCTCTTAGTAAGCATAAGGAAATAATTTCGGCTTATTTGTATGGCAGTATTTTATCTGATAAGTTTAATGATAAAAAAAGCGATATCGATATTTTATTAATTGTAAATGATACTAATTTTCCGAATAATTTTATAGACAAAATAAGTAAAGATATTAATAATAGTCATATATCAATCAAATTAGATGTTAATATTGTTTTTATTTCGGAATTTATTAATCGGTGGCATATATACAGACCACCATCTTATTTTATTGGAATAAAATATAGAAATAAATTACTTTGGGGCAAGGATTTGTTAAAAGAAGTTCATGATAAAGAAGTAACACCAGAATTAATTTATAAGAGAATTGTAGATTTAGCTCAAAGTAGTCGTGGAATATATTTAAATAATAAAGAGCCAGAATTTTGGGTAAAAAAATATATTGGATGGCTAAAAATTACAGTATTAGAAATATTATTTTTGAGCGGTGAATTTGACTTATCATTTTCTAGTGGTTTGGAAAAGCTTAAAAAGGAATATGATGATATTGATTTTTTGGACTGCTTAAAAATTGATAGTACAACCATAAAAGAATTGAATCATGTAGCCGAAAGCTTACGTTTGTTAGTTTATAATAATTTTATAAAATAGTATTATGAAAATTTGTGTTTTTTCTGCTCATTTTGGTGGTGGTTATGGTACTGGGCACTCGATAAAAAAAGAAGTTGATGAATTAATAAGTCGAGGACATGAAGTCTTGGTAGTTCATAGTGAAAAAAATATTAAATCCTTTGTCAATAAGAAAATAAAATATTTTTATTTTCAATATTCTAAAATACCATTTTTGGGAATTTTAATTTTAAAAAAACAATTAGATAGAATATTTAAAGAAATTACTAAGAATGGTATAGACATTATTTATGTTCAAACTTTAGAGTTTGGTTTGGTTAATAATAATATATTTATCAATTACCCATTGGTCTATTTTGCTCGTAGTACTATAATGGGAGTAGAAAAAAATAAACCCAGAGAATACTGGATTGATGCTATTCGTCGTAAATTTATTGTGCCTATTTTAATTTTATTGGAAAAAAAATGTCTATTAAAGAGTACGGCAATAGTGGTTAAATCCGATAGAATGAAAAATGAGCTTAATCAATTGTATAAAATCTCATTTGAAAAAATTCGAGTTATTAGAGGAGGTCTTGATTTAAATGATTTTAGAAAAAAAAATGAAATTAAAAGGAAAAAAATTAGAAAAAAACTTTTTGTTAGAGAAAATGATAAGTTGATATTATTTACTGGTAGAATAGTGCCAGTTAAGGGGTTGTATTATTTGTTGATTGCTTTTGCTAGGTTGATAAAGGTGCGGGATAACATAAGGCTAATTATTGTTGGCCAATCTATGATGAGTCGTTATAGTAAGTTAATCAGAAAGGTAATTCGTCGTTATAAGATAGACGATTTTATTGTTTTTACTGGATATGCCTCACAGAAAGAAATGTATAAATACTATAACTCTTGTGATATTGTAGTTGTGCCTTCGACATATGAACCATTTGGAATGGTTAATATACAGGCCGTAGCCTTAAACAAGCCGTTGATTAGTACGAATATAGCTGGATCAATAGAAGTTATTAAAGATTATCCTTCCTTAATAATGATCCCTCCATTTGATGCAAAAAAAATTGAAGAAGCTATGACTAAATTGTTAACAACTAATAGAAAAGCGAAATTGTTTAATGTTAAAAGGTTATTGCAGCCTATGTCATGGAATGAAATGGTTAATAATTTAGAGAAATTGTTTATAAGTCAAGTTGATGATTTTTCTATTGACATGGTTACAAAGATTATTTGATTTTTCTTAAAAATTTGAAAATTGACTTGGATAGACACAAGAGAACAGAGTGGAGTGATTCTTTGAGAAAGGATTTAGGTAGTAGATTTGATGTTTTCTTGCCAAAAAATGCCTAATTCGATGAATGCCAAATATAATGAATGGAAAATCTTATTTAATAAAAGGTTATAATTCTGTCAGGAATTGTTTTACACTCTTAAATCTAAAATACTGCTATATTGGGCGGTATTTTTGGTTATTTTGAAAGGACGTTGATAAAATTTATTGATATAGATATAATAATATTAAATAGGAAATAGAAAGAATAAGAATTAATAAAGTTTTTGATCAAATTAAATCAAACACATGAATGAGTTAAAACTAAAAATCAAATTAGCTTTCATCACCGGGTTAAGAGATGTTGTTTCAAATGAAATAAGTCAATATTTAAATCTTCGTATTATTGCGGAAGATGCAGATCTTTTTTATTTAGATTTTGTAAAAGACCTTATTGATATAAAAAAATTAAGAAGTGTTTCTCGAGCATATGTTATAGTACAAGATCCTAAATATAATCCGCTTTATATTTCTAATCATAAATCAATCTTAGATAATCTTATAGAAATAGTTATTAGTGACAATAAAAATAAATTCAAAACCTTTAAAATAACTTGTTCTGGATCAGATTCTCCAGAAGTTAGAAGTATTGCTGAATATATTGAGGAAAAGCATGACTTAACCGAGAAAGAAGAAGCTGATATAAAAATACATATTATAAAGAATAATGAAATTTGGGAGATTGGCATCCAGATTACACCAAGACCATTATCTTTAAGAAGTTATAAATTAATGAATATGAGCGGTGCTATGGATCCAACAATTGCATATGCAGTAAACTCTTTATGTAAATTAGATAAGATGGAATCTTATTTAAATGTTTTTTCAGGAAGCGCAACATTACTTATTGAAGCTGGTCAATGTTATCCAAACCTAAAAGAATTAATTGGTTTTGATAACAATAAAAAAAATATTTCTTTAGCTATACAAAACATAAAAAAAACTGAATTAATAAAAAAAATAAAGCTCAAGGAAAAAGATATTTTTAATAATCCTTATTTAGGTAAATTTGATGCAATCACATCTGATCTGCCATTTGGTATGTCTATGTCAAAAAACGAAGATTTAGAAAATCTTTATCAGTGTTTTATTGAATATTGTGAAAGAACATTAAATCCTAACGGTAAAATGGTTGTCTATACAAACAAACACGAAATTTTAAAAAGAATTATTTTAAAATCAAAATTTAAAATTGTAAAAACATTAGAATTAAAATTTATAACATCAGTAAACTCTTACCTTTGTCCAAGAATCTTTGTATGCCAAAAATCTGTAAAAATATAAAATAATATAATTGTCAGGAATTATTTTACACTCTTAAATCTAAAATACCGCTATATCAGGCGGTATTTTTGGTTGTTTTGAGAAAGGGTTGACAAGACAAAATAATTAAGGCATCCTAATAATAGGAATAAAAAAACTGATTTTTTTATTTCAGATCTTTAAAATTCAAATAAAAGGAGGTGAGGAAAATGAAATATAAAAAGAAAGATTTAGTAATACCAACTATAAAGGTTGTTTCGTCTGGATGTAATCTTCGTTGTAAATATTGTTATTATCATCATTGTTATGACCAGAGTAATAGAATGATTATGTCTGATAAAACGCTAGAGAATTTAATCAAGAAAACGGTTGATTTTGTAAACAAAGATAGAGTTGATTTCATTTGGCATGGCGGAGAGCCATTATTGGCGGGTATTCCTTTTTATAAAAAAGTGATTGAAATTCAGGAAGGCATTAAGACTCGTAAGAAAATAGTTAATAAAATTCAAACAAATTCAACACTCCTTACTAAGGAGTGGGTTAATTTTTTTGCTAAACAAAATTTTAGTGTTGGCGTAAGTATTGATGGACCAAAAGATATTCATGATAAGTGTCGAGTATTTCCATCAGGAAAGGGGAGTTATGAATATGTCAGAAGGGGGATATCCTTACTTCACTCGGTTGGCATATATCCGACTGCATTAGCAATGATTACTAGCTATTCACTGGATCGTGTTGAGGATATATTTGATTATTTTGTAGAGAACTTAGGTTCATTCCATTTGAAGCCTTGTTATGAATTAGATCCTGTTAGTGGAAAACTTGCAGAATTTTCTGTAGATCCTGAAAAATATGTTGATTTTATGATTAAGATTTTCGATCTTTGGTTTAAAAAAGACGATTATAAAATAAAGATACGAAGCTTATCTCAAATTATTCATGCTATGGTGAAAACGAATAATGTTTCTCTTTGTGAATTTAGTGGTGAATGTCCTTTGTTTTGCACGATTGAATCAGATGGTTCTGTTGGCCCTTGTGATAGTTTCCCTATCAGAAAATATTATTATGGTAATATCAACGAAATGAATTGGCATGACATGTTGAATAGTGAGGGATATAATAATTTTGTAGCTGATTTAGAAAAAAACAGAGAAGAATGTAAGTCTTGCAAATGGTATTATGTTTGTCATGGAGGATGTGCCCAGTATTCGTATTCGGTTATTACTAATAGTTGGCATAGAAATAAATTTTGTGAAGCAAAGAAACGTTTGTTTGAGCATATTTATTCAAGAGTGATGCCTTTGTTAGCTCATTTTTAATTTTAAAGGAGTCGTCTAATGACGGCTCCTTATTTATTTTTTTAAAAAATTTATGATTGATAATAATAAATCTTTATCAATGTTTTTTTTCTTTTTGTAATATTCTTTAATTAAAGGATATGATTGTAAAATAATATATGACTTTATAGAAAAAGAATTAGCAATTTTTCCTTTTTTATATTTGTTATATTCTTTCTCTAATTTTTTATTGAACTTCAATAAATTATGAATAGGATTAAAATTAGTTAAATATTTTTGACAAAAATAACCAGAAGGTGCACATAAATTAATTATTAATTCTTGAATATATTCATTTAATGGACGTAATGGAATTATATTTTTAATATTTATTTTCTTTTCTTTTTTTATAATATTATCTATATCAATTTTTAAATTAGAATTATTAAGAAATATATGGCCAATTTCGTGAGCAATTAGAGCAAGAGCAGCTTCTATGTTTATTTTTGTTTTTTTATATATTGGAATTTCCAAGGTAATGTCTTTGTTACCTACGTTAGCACCTCCCGCAGGGAGCCAATCTTTAGCTGGGGAAAATAATAAATGAATTTTAATATTATCTATTCTTTTTTTGCATTTTAAAAATAATTTTATTCTTTTTATTAAATCATCAAATAATATTTTATTTTTAGTTTTTTCAATTGCTTCTTTCCATAAAAATAGCTTTTTTCCATCGTATAATTTTTCAAAACGACTGTTTAAATTAAAAAAAACATTTTTAATATCTTTAAACTCTGATTCGTTCACAAATTCTTTTACTGATTTCCAAATTTCATTTTCTTTTTTATTTGAAAAAAAGAATTGACCTAAATACATGAATTTATTATTTTTATAAACAAATCCGTATTTTTCCATTATCTTTTTAAATTTTAGAAGAGATTTCTTTTCTTTTTCAGTTAATGGTCCTGACTTTTCTATCCAGTCTTGATTATAATTTTTTCTACAGGAAAAATGCCATTCTGTAAGATTAGAAATAAAGAAAAAAAGATTTTCAATTTTTGAATATGCAAAAGATATTTTCATATATGATAAATATGATCAATAAGCATGAAAAGTGAATCCCAGGCCAATAAAATTTATAATCGGCCTGGGATTTCTTTGATGCTCATACGCATCTAGCGTGGTCGTCAGACCCACTACTGTCGCTATAGCTGGGACCATCTGAATAGTTATCAGATTCTTTATCTTCGTTGATTATTGAAGATAATATTTTGATCCCAGGAGCATCTGTGGATGAAACTTTAATCTCTTCCATTTTTACTACCTCCTTTTGACGGATTTAAACTAACTCTATTTATAATAATATTAATTGAGTTGCTTGTCAATGTCATATATAAGTATGGATTTTTTTATTTATTGTCAGGAATTGCTTTACACTCTTAATTTAAAAATACCGCTATATCAAGCGGTATTTTTGGTTGTTTTGAGTTATTAACATATTTTTGTCGGAAATACTTGACAAAGATTTATAAAGAAGAGTATAATATAGAAAAGTAACAAAGAATTCGCTATGACTAGTAAAATTTATCTTATCATTGTCATTCTAGCGATACCTATAATTTTAACCTTACTTATCTGGATATTCGGTAAGTGTTACAAGAAAAATAAGTAGGTTATTTATTAGGTATTTAACAATTCGAATAGAGGAGATTTGAAAAAATCTTTTCCATTCGGTTTGTTAAAATCGAAAGTTTTTTAAAATAAAAATATTGGAAGGAGAGGTTATGAAAGATAAACTGAAATTATTGGTATCTTTTTGTTGGCAAGTGTTAGTTCTTCTTTTCTGTCAATGTATTGGATTAATATTGTCTCCAAAGCGTTTTTTCTCTAAGGGACCGATTAATTAAAAAAGGAGGTAGTGATATGTTACTATATCCAGGAACAGGAGTAGAGATAGTAGAAGACGCTTTCAGATTCGAAGAGGACGTATTAACAGTCACGACTCTGAAAGCAGAAGATTTTGGTGGAGAACATAGTAAGAGAAGTCATGGTTATGTCTCCGTATTATGGTTGGTTGGTATTTGGAGCATGATTACCAATTTTACTCAAGCTTTTTTTATCAAAGTATTTAAAAGACGAAAAGATACTCTTTTAAGAATACTTTGGGATTTGGGCAGAGACTCTAATCATGTTTCTAGTTTTTTTGGTGATAAGTTTAGCAAATTTAATCATCAATCAAAAACAGGAGCAGCAAGTTGGCAAGCGCTTGATATTTTCTATAATTATCATGAGAAAATTAGCCCTCAATTGAAAAACGATATAGAGGGCACGATGACCCGTTTTTGGATAGGAAAGATGGAAAACCGTCAAGCTATAACTAACCGACTTAAAATTGTAGTCAATCTTTTAGAAAATGCCTTTAGAAAATTTGTAAATGAACCAGAAATTAGATTAGTATCAATAGCATCTGGTTCGGCTCAAGCGGTTATAAAAGCGATTCAAAGATGTCGATATCTTCCTATTAAGGTAATCCTTATTGATACTGATAAGACTGCTATTGAAAAATCTCGTCAAGAAGTTGAATTTGCTGGATTAACTAATCAGGTTTCTTTTATTCATGGGACGACAAGTGTTCTAGAAAAAGTTTGTCAAGAATTCAGACCTCATATTATTGAGATGGTTGGTTTTCTTGATTATCGTCCTAAAAAGAAAGCGATTCAGTTGATCCGTCGCATTAAGGATTGCTTACTGCCATGTGGATATTTCTTAACCTGTAATATTCGCAAAAATCGTGAAAAAATAATTCTTGATTGGCTCCTTTTGTGGCCCATGATTTATAGAAATAAAAAGCAATTCGCGGAATTGCTGGTGAAAGGAGGATTTTTGTCAGAAAGAATCAATATTTTTTATGAACCATTCAAAATTCACGGAGTAGGAGTTTGTCAAAAATGATAATATTAAAGTGTTTTGACCCAGTTGTTTCTTTTAAGAAACGACTGGGTCTTTTTCATTTTTATAAACATTTTTGCTAGTTTATTTAAAAAATGGTAAAATATAAATTAAGGATATTTATTTATGAATATTTTCGTTTTATTTAGTTTAATTAATGGAATTTCTGCAACAATTTTTGGTTTTTTTGTTTTTTTTAAAAATAGAAAAAGATCTTTAAACCAAATTTTTGGATTAATGACTTTTGCTATAGCTATTTGGGCTTTCTCTTATTGTTTATGGTTAACATCTGAGAATCAATCGATTGCTTTATTTTGGGTAAGATCTTTAAGTTTAGGATCTATATTTATCCCCATATTTTATCTTCATTGGATTCTTGTTTTATTGGATTTGAATAAAAAGAAAAAAATAATTCTTTTTTTGGGGTATTCCATTAGTTTTCTCTTTCTTTTATTTAGTTTTTCTAATCTTTTTATTAAAGAAGTTCAGCTAACTCTTTATTCTTTTTGGTGGCCTGTACCAGGTCCAATTTATCATTTTTATATATTGTTTTCTTATATTGGTTTGATATCTTATGGAGCTTATCAATTATTAAAAGAATATAAAAAAAGAATTGGTTATCAACGAGCTCAAATTAAATATGTCATTATTGGAACCATTATAGGATTTGGAGGAGGTTTAACAAATTTTCCTCTTTGGTACAATATTGATATTTTGCCTATTGGGAATATATCAATAGCTTTTTATCCTGTCATTTTAGCCTATGCTATTCTCAAATACAGGTTGATGGACATTAGAATGGCGGTTAAAAGGAGTACAATATTTTCTTTGATAGTTATTGCAATTACAGCAGTTTATGCTATGTCTGCGTATTTGGTTAGTTGGGTGATATTTGGAGGAACTTATACATTTCAAACACAAATTATTACTGGTTTAATTGTTGCTTTATTGGTTGCTATTGCTTTTCGTCCTCTTTATGAATGGCTTAAAAATATAACTGATAGTTTTTTATTCAAAGGAGAATACTTGCCACAGGAATTAATGGCTGATATTTCTGATATTGTTTCTAGAACATTAGATTTAGAGACGGTTATTGAGACCTTGAAGAACAAGATTATTAAAGCCTTAAGAATAAAAAAAATAGAGATAATTATTTTAGAAGATGAAGAAGCAAATCTTTCAATTACAAGGGGGGATTTTTTAATGACTTCTAAGAAGAAAAAGGCATTAAAAAAAATTATTTCTTATTTTAAAAATCAAAGAGAAGTTTTGGTTTTAGAAGAATTAAAAAGAGAACACGAAGAAGAAAATAAATCAGATAAAACCCATTCTTTAATTGAAGAAATAGAGAATTTAAAATCAGCTTTAATAATCCCATTATTGGTAAAAAAGAAATTAGTTGGACTTTTTCTTTTAAGCGAGAAGAGATCAGGTGATATGTTTACTAATGAAGATATTAAAACATTAGAAACAATTGCATCTCAAGCTGGAATTGCTATTGAAAACTCTCGTCTTTATGAAGAAATGAAAGATTTTTCTAAAACATTACAGAAAGAAGTCAGTAGTCAAACCAAGGAATTAAGAGATGCCAATGTTAGATTACAGCAATTAGATAGTGCTAAATCAGAATTCATTTCTCTTGCTTCTCATCAACTGAGGACTCCTTTGAGCATTATTAAAGGATATGTTTCTATGGTAATAGAGGGAACTTGGGGACAAATCACAGACAAACAGAAAGAACAATTGAATAAAGTTTATTTAAGTAATGAAAGATTAATTAAATTAGTTGAGGATTTATTAACTGTTTCTAGGATTGAATCAGGGCGTTTGGAATTTGAATGGGGATTAATATCTTTGGAAGATATGGTTAAAAATGTTATTGAGGAATTTAGTCAGACAGCATCTAAAAAGAATCTTTATTTAAAATATATTAAATCAAAAGAAGAGTTGCCTAAGGTAAGAATGGATTCTTTAAAAATTAGGCAAGTTGTTCAAAATTTAGTTGATAATGCTTTGCATTATACTAAGGAAGGAGGAATAACTATCCGTCTGAAAAAGAAAGGTAATAAGATCGTGTTTAGTATTAAGGATACAGGGATAGGTATTCCTCAAAAAGAACAAGTTGCTCTTTTTGAAAAGTTTTCAAGAGGAAGAGAAGTAGGAAAAATGCATACTGAAGGAGTCGGTTTAGGACTATACTTAGGTGCTAAAATGGTTATAGCGCATAAAGGAAAGATTTGGGTTAAATCAGAAGGAAAAGGCAAGGGAAGCACTTTCTATTTTGAATTGCCAATTAAGAGGGTGAAGGAAAAAAGCGTATAAAGGATTTAGACAAAGTAAGGGATTATTAAAGTCTATAATCTTTTCTTTTTTTGAGTTAGTTAAGTTTGCTGGTCATATCTATGGATATTTTTATGGGTCATATAAAATAAA
>Ga0075116_10000801_pt1 | contig 14489 bp, 22 predicted proteins | sample AntAceMetag02UKC_FD_69786 | JGI IMG/M metagenome (GOLD analysis project Ga0075116, IMG submission 69786) | Saline lake microbial communities from Ace Lake, Antarctica- Antarctic Ace Lake Metagenome 02UKC | ecosystem: Environmental > Aquatic > Non-marine Saline and Alkaline > Saline | place...
GCATTTAAACAACCAGTTCATTTTGGAGATCCTGATGTATCGAAGAGGTCGTTGATTTCAGGAACTTCTACAAAGCACGCTTTAATAGAAGTTGATATTTATATTCGCACTAATCCTCAAGCCAACGACTTTATCTCTAGGAGAGAGAAATCAAAAGTTATGTTACAGAATGGGATTGAGATTAACCAAACTCCAAGAACAGACTTTTTTTTGGAGTGTATAAGAAATTCCCGTTATCCTCAAAGGCTGGAAACATCCCAGGCTACAACGCCGATAAATTTACCTATCCACGATTTTACATCTCATCATCGGACAGCAATGGAGTTTTTTGCTGTTAATTTTGAAGATATTTATGAGGATAGGCCAAGAAAGAAAGAACCAAAGGAAACAGAGGGAACATTCGAGTGGCATTTTGAGCAAAGAAGAAAACAACGTGCCTTAGGGCAATTATCAGGACTATGAAAGAAAAAGAGATCAATGCTGAAATCTTACTTAGTAGAATAAACCCTGATTTATATAGGGTTTGGAAAGCTATGAACGTAATATTTAATGGAGAGGGCAACGGAAGCATTGAAATACACTTTTTAAAAAGAAGAATTAGAATGAAGAATGGACTTTATATAAAGCCGAGCTTTCAGTTGAAAGAGGAAGAATTAATTGTCAATAATATTGATAAAGAAAACAAAGTGTGATATAAAATAGATAAGAACTATAACCAACTGGCTCCAGCAATGGGGCTTTTTTTTATGGCTGATAATAAAAAAGAAAAAACAACTACGGATAGCCAAGATAATCTACTGGCTAAACTAACAACAAGACTTTCAGTTGCTAAGAAGGCTGAAAGGGAACAGCGAAAATGGTGGAAACAAGTTTTAAAGGTATTGGACTTTAAAAGAGAAGTAACTATCGGCGGAGATACTAATACTCAAAAGATTAAATATCCACTTGTTTGGGCTGCTTATGATAACTACATATCAGAACTCTCATTTACACCCCCGCAAACAATAATAGAGGCAGAAGCCAAAGAAGATTTAGTTAAAAAAGTCTTTTGGAAGGGTGTATTGGAATATACTAAAAGAAAGGATTTAAAACTTGTTGATTTAAAAGAACAGTTTATCCAATCATTTATTATAACGGGAAAAGCTATATATAAGATCGGCAGGCACATTGAAAACCAAAAAGGTGTAAAAAAAGTAAAAGGGGAAGATGGTAAAACTATCGTCAAGCAAGATATTGAGGGAATAGTAGAAAACAAAACCTTTGTTGAAGTTATTGATCCGAGAAGATTCTATATGTCGCCGGAAACTAAGTATCGTGGGCCAGTATTAGGGGAAGAATGTCCTTATGTTATTGAAGAAATGGTTAAGACAAAAGAGCATATAGAAAATGAATATAATATTAAAATCGACGATGATGAGCTTGAGTTGATTGATCCCGATTTTGGATTAGACAAGGAAGATAAGGATATTGATTCTTCACCAAGCCTACCAGGAGAAAATACAGATGATTTAAAAAGAGTTAGATTGTTTGCTTATCATGGGGTTTGGGAAGGCAAGAGTAATATGCAAGTGTTGTTTACCTATAAGAAAATCGTACAAACTAAAGAGAATCAATATAAATGGGGCAATAAAAAGCCTTATGTTGTTGCATTAAACTTCAAGAATTTCTTTAAACCAACTGCAAGGGGATCATTAGATTCGGTTCTAGACTTAGATCAGGAATTTAATGAACACATGAACAAGAGGCGGACATATATAAGAAGAATGGTCAATCCTAAATGGGCAAAGCTAAAAGGTACTCAAGTTGATGAAACTGCTCTACTTGATCCTGATGTCGGAGTAATTGTTGATGAGTCTGAACCAAACTCTTTCAGGCCAGTTTTACCCCCAACCCTTGATTCTTCTATTTTTAAACAAAGTGAAGATGTTGAACAGTTGTTTTATTTATTGACCGGCATTATTTACGGACAGACATCTTTGAGCAAAGCCGGTACAGCTACAGGTCAGGGAATAATGGAAAAGGGTAAAGATGTAAAAAGCGGAAGAATGACAACCAAACTTGAAAGGGCACAGGAAGAATTAGAGATGATGATCTTACAGTTGGAACAGCAATATGCACCCTTAGATGGTACTGATATAAGGATTACTGGTTCAGATGTTGTAGAAATGATTAGAAATAAGAAATTTTTACATCAAACAGCAGTTCAACTTTGGGAACAGAATGGGCAAGAAGGGCAACCTCCAGTAGATGAATATGAAAAGTTTAGTTTATCAGAAGATGGCAAGAGCATATATACCAATTACACACGAGATGATATTGAGGGTGAATTTGAGCTGACTATTATCAGCCAATCATCTAATAGGTCAAATAGGAACATTCAAGCACAACAGATATTAAATGCTTTAAAACTTGCTTCGCCTGATAGCGGTGTTAATTCGCCTGAACTATGGAAAAGACTATTTGTACTCTGGGAAATGAATGATATTGATAATTTGGTTAATAAGGACTCTACGCAACAGCAACAAGCAGGAGGCCAGCCGGCTGGCAATGTTAGACAGCCGACAGAAGGGGCTTTGCAGGGACCGATACAGGCTCAAGCCAATAGAACTGTATGAAAGTTAAAAGCATAGATAAAAAAGAAGAGGTTGCATTAGATGAATGGATTGTAGACGAAAATACAGGGGAAAAAACCATGTATTCCCGCTTGCAGGACATTCCGTTTTGCAAGGTGCATAAGTTTGGCAAAGATCATCAATGCACCAAATGTCCGTATATATTTATCGGTTTTATGAGCCATAAACATATACAAAAGGCAGATGGTATTTTTGATCGCCAGACTGGCAAAAAGATTAAGTAGCACATTGACTTATTATAAATTAGGATAACCTCGAAAGAGGCCCGAAAGGAGGACATTATGTCCGATGAAAATACCCCCGAAGATGCAGTTGTTGAAACTGAGGAAAAAGAGGAAGAATCCTCTCCTGAGGAGACAATAGCTGATGACGGAAAAGGTGAAGGGGAAGCTGAAGCCCCGGTTGAAACCAAATACAGAGATCAATCAGCCTTATTTAAAGAAAAGGGCTGGGATGATAAAACTGGAGCCGAACAACTTGTTAAGTCTTATCAAGACTTAGAAAGCAAGCTCGGTAATTGGAAGGATACCGAACAAAAGGCTGCAGATTATGATGGACTGAAAACTGAACATGAAACAGCACTTGAGAAAGCAGAGGCTTGGGATAAAGCACAAAAGTATCTGGATAATCTTGAACAGACTGGGCAAGTTGGGAATATTGATTTATCAAGAACTCCAACTGATAAATTGGCACAACTTTGGAAGTCAGGTAATCTGTCTATTACAGACCTTCCTAAAGAACGCCAGTATGAGGTTCAAAGATTTGTTCAAACACAGGATTCAGCGATTGAACGACAATCGGCGGATCAAGCAAAGCAATTAGCTGAAAAATATCCGATTCTAAAAGATGCGGCGGTTGCAGGAATTGTAGCCGATCAGATAGAAAAGGGTGTAATTGATCCAAAGACCGGGAGAGAGCTCAACCCAGAACAGATTGTAGAAAGAGTAAAAGGAATGATTGAAAAAGCAGAAAAGACTGGTGAAGAGAGGATTAAAAAAGATACAGAAATGCTTAAAAAGGGGAATCTGGAACGAACAGATTCGGCTGTTAATACCAAGCCAATTAATAAAGTTAAAACAATCCATGACGCTTTTAAAGCAGCTAAAAGGGAAATGGAAGAAGCTTAGAAAGGTGGTGAATATAATATGGCTGATGGAAATGCAAATTTTAATACTTTGGCTACCTCTACGTTAGTTAAGTATGCCGATAAAACACTTATCGACAATATTTTTCAATCTAACGCTCTTTTCTACCTGTTAGCAGGATCGGAGAAGTTGCGTGGAATGGGAAGTCAGACTTACAAAGAGTTAGACGGAGGCAGAAAGATAGTTGAACCGTTATTGTACGCACTTAACTCTACTGCTGGTTCATACGATGGATATGATGTTTTAGACACCGATCCTCAAGATGGTATGACCAATGCGGAATACGAATGGAAACAGTATTCTGTTTCTGTTACGGTTTCTGGTAGAGAGAAGAGACAAAACACAGGTGAAGCTGCGGTTTTTTCTTTAATTGAGGGAAAAATAATGCAGGCTGAAATGTCTTTAATTGAAGGTATGAACGGGGATGTGTTTACTGATGGAACAGGAAATAGCAGCAAAGACCTAACTGGTTTAGTTCTAGCTGTTGATTCTGCTGGTACTTATGGAAACATTGCTAGAGGAGATAATTCTTGGTGGTCATCTCAAGAAACGGCTGTGGCCGGACCTTTGACAATCGACAATATGAGAACCCAGTACAATACTTGTTCTAAGGGTTATAGAAAAGATCATCCAGACTTGATTGTAACTGATCAAGATGAATACGAGGCTTACGAATCCAAGTTGCAACCTGATATGCGGTTTGCGGATAACAAACTTGCTGATGCAGGATTTATGAACTTGGCTTTTAAGGGAGCAAAGATGGTTTTTGATGAACAATGTAATGCTGGTGTTATGTATTACTTGAATACCAAATACTTGGCTATTCGTGTACACAAAGATGCCAAATTTACTGTTACTGACGAACAACGTCCAGTCAATCAAGATGCTTTTGTAAAGCAGATTCTTTGGATGGGTAACTTGGTCGCCAAGAACTGTTCAAGATTAGGTAAAGATACTGGTCTTACCGATTGATGATATATTGGTAAATAACCCTTGACATTCGCACTTTGACAATATAAAATAGGAGTATGGAAATAACCAAAAACATACTTCAAAAACTTTACATTGTGGAGGAAAAATCTACTCGTGAGATAGGTTTAGCGTTAGAAGTTTCGCAAACTCATGTTTCGAGACTTCTTAAAAAGCATGGAATAAAAGCTCGTGCCTTCTCTACAAAAGGGTTGCAGACTCGTTTAGGGGCTGTATTGAGTGATGAAACAAAAAAAAGAATGGGTAGAGGTCAAAAGGGGAAAAAACTTCCTTCTGGACATAGAGCTAAAGTAATCAAAACACTCAATCATGGAAAAGGAGTAAAAAATAATAACTGGAAAGGTGGAAGAATAAAGAGAAGTGATGGTTATGTAATGATATGTAAACCGAACCATCATAGAGTAACTACAACAGGTTATGTATTTGAGCATATTTTAGTAATGGAAAAACACCTGGGAAGAAAGATAGAAAAAGGGGAGATCATTCATCATCTAAACAGAAAAAAAGACGACAATAGAATTGAAAATCTCATACTTTTTCCGAATCAATCAGTTCATATAAAACGAGAAAGAAAAAAACACCTTTGGTCTACAAAAACAACCTCTAAGTGAGTCTGTAACTTCGCAAAGTTTTCCTATTTTATATTTGTCTTGGTGCAATTAGTATCTAGTATCCCATAAAGGGGGTAAACTATGAAAGGAGGTGTAATATGATTAGATCAAGAAATCTTGATGCGGAAGCTGGAAGATGGAGTGAGCCGACAAAGCTGGCTGCTTCGGGAACAGCAGCATTTAGTTGGAAGAATCCAACTAAGAATGAGGTCTATGTTGATAAGGTTCTTATCAATGTAACCACTGCTGCTGCCAGCAAGACAGTTGACGTAGGTGTACATACATCTGCAACAGGATCGTCTAGTAATAATGAGTTAGCAGATAATGCTGATTTAACAAGCACTCTAACAACGATTATTGAAGAAGGAACTACTGTTGCAAAAGGTTCTTATGTAGTTGGAACGCTTAGTGCTGAAGATACTACATTAGTTGCCTACGTCTATGTCCATTATAAAGAGCTTACTTTTTAAGTAAGTAGAATATTGAAAGGTGGTGAATACAAAAATGAGTTCTAAACAATTACCAGCTACAAAATTAACAGCTAACGACTCTGCCGCTAAAGAAGAATTAGGTAGAGTAAGATGGGAGAACAATAAAGCATATAAATATGTTGTTATTGAAGACCTAGCCGTTGCTGTTGGTGATGTGGTTGAATTTTCAGATACTACGGGTTATGAAGTAACCCAAGATCGTGCAGGCGGTTCATCCGTCGGGCGGGTAGTTGCAGGTGTTGCTATTGGTACTATTACCGATGCTTATTATGGCTGGATTCAGGTTCATGGAAGAAATACTGGCCTTAAAACAGACGGAGGTGTTAGTGCCGGTGATATCTTAGTTCCTCATGCTACCCAAAATGGGCATGCAGATACAGGAACAGATGTTACTACAGGAGCAACTGCGGGAACAATGGGTCAAGGATTTGCTCAGGCTTTAGCTGATGATAGTACATCAGCTAGTGCTGCAGTCGTTGTAGCAGAGATACGTTGTCTATAAAGACGGAAACACAATTAGGGATGTTCGACGAGGGCATCCCTAATTGGTATTGACAAAGTGATATATTTTGATATTATCGATATAGAATGAAAAAAGTAAATATTCTTATTGGTATTCCCACTCCAGAAAGAGTCCATGTAGTCTTCGCATTAGATAATCTTCCACTAATAATTGCTTACACTAAAAAAAATCTAAAGAATCTGGGTAATTTATTTATTACACACCAGACAGGCATCCGTACTGATAGGAATAGAAATATAATTTTAAGAAGGGTTATTGAACAAAAGAAAGTAGATTATATCCTCTGGCTCGATTCGGACATGCTTTACCCTATTGATATTATTTGTAAATATATGCAGGTAAAGTTTGATGTAATGGGGTGTTTGTATTTTAAGAAACCACCACCACATGATCCAGTTGTATATATTCGCAATAAGACTTCTGCTACAAAACCATTTGCAGCACTTCATCCAAGTGGAATAAAAGAAAATACTATTTATACAGTTGATGGAATAGGGTTTGGCGGAATGATGGTTAATATGAAAGTTTATGAGGCATTGGGAAGAAAAAAATGGATGCATTATGGTAAAAACTTTCATTTGCCTTATGATGCTAAAGATCGGCTAACGCATGATCTTCAATTCTGCGAAGACGTCCAGAAAGCAGGATTTAAAATCGCTTTGCACGGAAGCGTCAGGGCTGGTCATATTACTGATACAGCTATTGATGAAGAAATGTTTAATATTAGACAAGGGAAATTAGCAAAAGCTAATGTAGAAGTTATAGTTAAAGATAAAAAAAAGAAATGAAACTTGCAGTTATTATCCTAAGCTACAAAAGAACAAAAAATATCAGCCAAGTAGTTACTTCGGCCATAGAAAGTACAGTTAAGCCTTCTGAGATTATAGTGTTTAATAACAACCCCAAAATAAACTTAGAGATACCAAAGAAAGAGGTTGTAGTTATTAATAGTGAAAAGAACTTTGGCTGCAAGGTAAGACACGCAATAGCTCAAGTAGTTGATGCTACACACTTTCTATTTTTTGATGATGATAAAGCACTAATGCCCGATACTATTGGAAACTTTGTTAAATGGGGTAAGAAATATCCAGAAGGGATACTTGGATATTGGGGAAGGATATTGGCGAAGGGTACTAAACCTTATACAGAAGGTATAAAAATACATAACAGGGAGATTACAATACCAACGGAGGTAGATGTTGTTATTGGGGCAGTACATTTTTGCAGTAAGAAAAAATTACACATTCCTTTTATGTTAGATGTTAAAACAAATGAAGATGATATCGCTTTGTGTTTAGCTAATAAACATTTTTATAATAAAAACTATGTTATTCCCGCAGATGAGAAAACAGGAGTTTATCACCTTAATGAAAGAGGAGTAGGCCAATGGCACAGAAAAGAACATTGGGATTTAAGAAATGAAGCTTGTTTGGAGGGATTAAAATGGAAATTATAGGTTATGCTTATGTAGTCGGAGATATATTACACTTTGGGCACATACAGCATTTAAAGAACTGTAAAGCTTTATGCGATAAGTTGATTGTTGGTGTTCTAACTGATAAGGCAACAATGGAAAAGAAGCCAAGACCTGCAATCTCTTTTAAAGAAAGATTAGAAACAGTAGGAGAACTAAAATCAGTTGATGCAGTTGTTTCTCAGGAAACATATTCGCCGGCTAGAAATGTCCATGCTATAAAGCCGGATATTTTATTTGAAAGCACTAGTCATAAAGAGCCAAACAATAACCCTTATAGCCGGACTATATCTATGCCTTACTTTTCAATACAATCAAGCACAAAAATCAAACAAAAGATTAAAAGACAATGAAAATTTTAATTACTGGATCATCAGGATTTCTCGGAAGTCATTTAAAAGCAAAGTTAGAAAAGAAACATAAAGTAATTGGTTATGAGAAAAACGAATTACTACCAGTTGAACCAGTTGACTTAGTTTATCATTTAGCCGGCAATTCAAAAGTTCTTACTTCTATTATTGAACCATATCAGGCATTTGAGAATATTCTTTTTACTTTTACTCTTTTAGATTGGATGAAAACAAAAAAGGTTAAAAAGATCATATTCGCCTCCTCTACTGCAACCCTATCAACACCTTATGGAGCAAGTAAAAAGGCTTCGGAGAATTTGATTGAGGCTTTTTGCAATTCTTATGGAATAGGGGCTGTTAGTTTGCGTTTCTCTAATATTTACGGTCCGGGAGATAAAACAGACAGGTTTATTCCTACTGTCATTAGACAAGCCCAAAAAGACGGAGAGATAAGAATTTACGGCAAGAAAGGAAGTTTTGTTTTTATTGATGACTGCATTAAGATTTTTCTTCGTGCCAAAACATTACTAAAAAAAGAGGAATATCAAATTTATGAGATTAAAGGAGAAAAAGCTAGTTTAGTTTCTATCGCTGAAAAGATTAAAAAGTTAGTTCTTTCAAAAAGTAAAATAACACTAGAGAATGGATTAAAAAGATGTATAACGTAAGGGGAATAAATTATGAATAGTCATAAACTTTCAATATTAAAAAGCGTACTATGGCGAGTCATGGGTGTTTTTGTATATGCGACAATCTTCTACATATTTACAAATAAGTGGCAGATTACACTCAAAAGCACATTAGTTCATCATGCAACCTTTTTATTAGTTTTCTATTTACATGAGAGGGCATTTATAGCAATAGGACAGCCAACAGCAAAAATTAAAGCATTTACTTATGAGGTCATTCTAGGCATGGGCTTAGGGGGTCTTATTGTTTATTTCTTTACTGGTACTTGGAAAGCTGTAACCCTTATTACCGGCACTTATACTGTTGTTAAAATCATCATGTATTTAATTTACGAGAGGCTTTGGTTAAAAGTCTTTAAATAAAATGCCGATATCATCAGAAAAAGGAAAAAGTGTCATAAAGGATTGGTTTGCTGAACAAACTGACATAGATACTATTGTTGATTTAGGGCCGGGTACAGGAACTTATCCTAAACTATTAGGAAATAAATATACTTTTAAAGCAGTTGAGATTTGGGGGCCGTACGTTGAGAAATTTAATCTAAAAAAATACTATCAAGAGATTAGGATAGGGGATATTCAATATATGGATTTGCCAGGTGGAGATTGTGCGATATTAGGAGATGTTTTAGAACACTTGCCGGTAGAAAGTGCTATAAAGACATTCAAGAAGGTTAACCGCCTTTATCGGCATGTTGTTATATCAATTCCATTAAACTCAGCTTTACATAAATACGATAATGATTCTTCTGGAGTAGCATTTTTCATAAATAATATTGAAAAAGAAAATAGGTTTGAAAAACACCTCTCAGTTTGGACAAAAGAAGAGTTAGATAAATTGATACCGAGTAGTTATAAAGTAAGGATAGTAGTTGATCCTATTGCTATTTTTATTCGTTAGAATGATTACTATTATTTTAGTTTGCTACAAAAGGTTCATATACCTTGATGATATTTTAAACGCATGGCTTGAACAAGTTGATGAGGTAATTGTAATTGATAACTCTGGTACTTTTAAAACAGACCTGCCCATATTAGTTATTAATATTAATAAAAATCTTGGGCCTCAAGTCAAATATCCTTTTTCTTTTTTAGCAAAGAACAAATGGGTTATATATGCTGATGATGACATCATGCCATTACCGGGACTTGCAAGGGATTTGTTTAAACATAAGAAAAAGGGAATCATCGGAGTTATTGGAAGGGTATTTGATGGCAATGGCTACTACACCTCAACTGGTTATAGGGGAGGGGATATAAAGAGGCCAGTTAAAGTTGATTGGCTGGGTGGCGGTTGTACGTTAGCGCCTAGAAGGTTAGGGGCAGTTAATATCAGGGATTGTCCGGCAATGGAACTTGATGACTGGTGGTGGGAGGATCATTTTAAACATAATTTATATGTAATTCCGACAAATAATTATAAATTTCTCTTTATAGATGAGGACTCTTTGCACAAAAGTGATAAGTGCAAGAAGTTAAGAGAAGAATATTATGAAACTAATAAACTTGGGGTCAGGTAACTACCCGCTTAAAAACTACAAAAATATTGATATTAATCCTAGTCATAATCCTGATGAGTGTTATGACATAAAAGAAGGGATTAGGGAAGTAGACGATTCTGTTAATGAAATATTACTTTCTCATATCTTAATGTATTTTCCATATTTAGAAGTAAAAAAGATTTTAAAGGATTGTTATCGGGTTTTAGTTGATAATGGAGGTATAAGAATAACCGAAGATAATAAACATTTGAAAATCAGGAGTGATGAACAGCAAAAACAATATGGTAAGGGACAATTATTTGACAGACTGGAAATGAATAAATTTTTAAGAGAGGCGGGTTTTGTAGATATTATAGATAGCGATCCATTTAAAGAAACTAAACAGCATTTAAATCTTTCTAAAGATTATTCCTTAGCAGAAGGCAGATCAGCGGTTTATTTTCTGCATGGTTTTAAAAGAAAAGAGAAGGGAATGTCTTTTCGAGAACCCCTTCCCTCTAAAGTTTGGCTGGGATTAGATGACTTTGGGGAAGAAAATAACCAGCTTGATATATTATGGAGATTAAGAAATTATTTTGATGATTTTAAAGTTAACTTATTTATTGTACCGAATAATAATTTACGCTGGTCTTGGCTGGCATATTTATATAATCTCGAATGGATAAAATTATGTATTCATGGATATAATCACTTGCATTTTGAGGAGTTAGATGAAATAACTCTCAAAATATTGATTGATAAAAGAATAAACTACTTTGAAAAAATATATAAAGCCCCTTATTGGGAATTAAGCGAAAGAATGAAGCAAAGATTAAAGAAATTGGGGATTAGGGTAATAGAAGAAGAAGAAATTAACTGGGAAATTGGTGTCAAACCACCAAAGCTGCCGATAATTCATGGGTATGGGCATATTTATCCGCATGATTATAAAAGTAAAAATAATAATAGTGGCAGTTCTTTATTCCTTCACTATAAAAACATAATGAAACTACCTAAAAATACCAATTTTAGATTTTATGAGAGATATTACTAAATTACACAATATATATAAAAATAATCCTATTTGGATTGCGGGAAGTGATCCAAGCCTATCTAGTTATCCTGATGACTACTTAGATGGCAAAATATCAATTACCCTTCATCTAGCTAATCTTAAATTTCCCAAAGCCACTTATAGATATTTTAATGAGTATGACCGGCTTGTTTATTTAATGAAAGACAATCCGGAAATATTAAAACAGAAAAACATCTTTGGCTGGCCTTTTTTTAATAAATCAAAAGAACATTGCCGTAAATTAGTCGGTAACCCAAAAAATACATACTATTTAGATTTAAAACCTTATCCTCCTGATGGTGATCCGACTGATATCTTTATGGAAAGAGGCGTGAAAGCGATGGAATTACTGGTTAAAACCGCCTTAGAGGCTTCCTCTGCTACTTTTGGGGGTAGTGGTACATGTTTGCACCCCTGTATGTATGTTGCAGTAATGATGGGGGCTAATTCTATAAATATAATAGGCTGTAATTTCAAAAATATCGATGGAAAGGAACACTTCGGCAATGCCGGTAGGATAGATAAAGAAATGAGGCCGAATATTGCCAGTTTTACAAGCCATCGGGGTGATAAAATGACAAGGGGATTTAATGCGATTGTTAAAGGGTGCAATGGATTAGGAATAAAAATAAATAGGATAAGAAAATATGAATGATCTTTGCATCACTGTCAGGGCTTTAAAAAGAGCTGATTATACCAAAAGATGTTTGGACTCATTAGAAAAGAATACTGACCTTGGTTGTGATTTTTATTTCTTTCAAGATGGGGCAGTTAATAAGTTTTCTGGTTTTAGATATGCTACTGATAACGAGATTGGAAAATCATTAAAAGTTTTTAGACAATCAAAACTTCCAAACAAAATAATTAAACATAGCATAAAGAATGTAGGCGGAGGGATTGCTAAGAATATAATGTTTAACGATTTATTCCCGAAATATAAATATGTGATGATGCTGGATAACGATCTTGTTTTTAATAAATATTATATTAAAACTATAAAGACTTTATTCAAACAATTTGAGGGGAGCAATGCGGGAATGTTGCAAACCTCATATCGTCATTTGACAAATACGCCGATAGAAACTAAAAAGTTTGCAAAAGAGAATGAAAATAAAGTTGCATGGGGTTTTTCCCATAGATGGGAGCAAGGGTTTTGGAGATCAAGCTGGAAGAGAATAAAACCATATTTCAAACCATTTGCAGACTTAACATCTAGTGTAGATTTCATGCTGGTGATTAAAGGGGGAGTAGAACCAATAAGGAAGAGGATTATTGATATCTATGGCAAACTAGGGGATGATAATGCATTAGAAGTTAGTGCTATAAAAGCCGGATATAAGGGTTTGCATACATTGGCTTTAAGACATAAAACAATAGGAAAAGAAGGACAATACACTTTTCATTCTTGGCGATGGGAAGCAGAAAACTTTAATAAAGTAAAAGTTTGGGATATCGGAAAAGGGGAAAAATATGTTATATCTTAATTTTAAAAATAATGTAAGAAAGATAATAGATAAGCATTTTCCTAATCGCTTATCTGAGAGGTTTACGTTAAGGTCTGATAGTGAAATTTATATCCCTAAAGAAGACGAAGGGGTTTGGACAAGGCAGAAAAAAGGAACAGAAGCAATCCATATTTTATTTGATAATTATGAAATCTTTGAAATACCCCAGAATTTAGATAAGAGATATGCGGAGGTATATTTTTTGCGGGCTTTTAAAAACGCAATGGAAGAAGGAGTGATTAAGATTGAAAGTGTAAAGGAATGGAGTGATAAGGAAACTGCTAAGAAAAGGAAAAAAGAGATAAAAAAAGAAAAGAAAACTGCTATTAAAAAATTAATTAAAGACACAATGGGGGGGGGTGAATAATATGGCAATAGTAACACAACCATCGGAGAGGCCAGGTTTATATCAGGAAAGTTTTAATACTACTAAAAAACAAATGATGGGTATATCAAAGCTAAAAAAGAAATTTAGCAGTAAAGAGATGGATATTATGATAAAGTTTTCCCTTATAGAAAAAGCAAAAGATAAAGTAGAATTTTCTTTGAAAGGGGAAATAAGAAGGGGTGGTCCGAAAAAGAAGGGAATGAGTGAAGAGGAATTTTCAACTTTATGGAAAAGCAAAATGAGAGATAGGTTGAAACGTGATGGTTTTCCTTTTGTGATGTCGCCGCCGGAACAGAAGATTTTGAAAGAAGTTCAATTAAAGATAAAACAAGAGGCGGCTAGTGAAATGGCTATGATAGCTTCCGAAGCTATGAAAAAAGTATTGATGAATGTTTAGAAAAGTGATATAGTAAACAAAAGACTATAAAGACCGAGTTTAATCAATAGCTCTCCTTAATCGGGGAGCTATTTTATAAAGGGGGGTGAGATTATGTCAGGAACACCAGTATATATTTCAACCGCAACTACTACAAATGTTTCAAAAATTCCTTGTACTCTAAAAAGAGTTGTTGTAGGAACGACTGCAGCTGGAGCAATAAAAATTTATAATTCTACTAGCGGAACAGCTAGCGGCCAGATAGGGGAATTAAAAACCTCTGTTGTTGAAGGTTCTTATGAATTTGATATGTTTTTAAAAACAGGTTGTCAAGTTTTAACTGATGCCGCTAGTAAAATAACAGTAGTAATAGAATGAATAAAAAATTGGCTGATGCTATTAGAAAAACAGCAGGAGAGAAATCTTCTGGTGTAAATATAGTTATTAATCTTGATATGGGAAGTTTAGCCGAGGCTTTGAAAAATCAGAAAGATGACGGCGATGAATTTCAAAAGGTTGAAGGCTTAACTCCCAGTGTATCGTGAGTTATGATATAAGCCAGGCTAAAAAAACTATTATTCTTGATGCAAATGGTAATCAGATTACAGGTTTTGCAACTTCAGCCAAACAAACCAGTCTTTTAACAGAACTACAAGCTAAAACCGAACCAGCTAATACCCAAAAAACTGAAGAACAAGAAACCACTCCTGTTGATGGCTCTAAGAACAACCCCTCCCTTGCCCTTTCGTATGACGGTT
>Ga0075116_10000802_pt1 | contig 14481 bp, 9 predicted proteins | sample AntAceMetag02UKC_FD_69786 | JGI IMG/M metagenome (GOLD analysis project Ga0075116, IMG submission 69786) | Saline lake microbial communities from Ace Lake, Antarctica- Antarctic Ace Lake Metagenome 02UKC | ecosystem: Environmental > Aquatic > Non-marine Saline and Alkaline > Saline | place...
CCAGCAATTTTAAATCTATCTGGCTTTACTATTGGAGAAGAAAAAGTTGCTCATTTACCGCGGACAACGGGGGTGACTAAGTATAATTTTAAAAGAGTTTTGAAAGGTTTTGTAGATATGTGGTCAGTCTGGTTCTGGCGTAAGTATGCTGGAAGGCCCTTACATCTTTTTGGGGGCTTAGGAGTGATTATGATGCTAGCAGGAGGAGTTATGGGCATTGCCTTGATAGTATTAAGGATAATGCACCTTATCTCTTTACAAAGGACTATTTGGCCCTTATTTGCAGTATTTTTAATTTTAGTGGGTATTCAGCTTTTTATTTCGGGGATTTTAGCAGATATTATTATCAAAAATCATTATGTTGATGGTAAGACTGTTTATAATATTAAAGAAACATTTGAAAATAGAGATGATTAATATGAATATTTTATTTTTTAATAATTAATTTTTGAGTTAAATGAAAAAAGTATTAATAACTGGAATAACAGGTCAAGACGGCGCATATTTAGCAAAATTTTTATTAAATAAGGAATATAGAGTTTTTGGGCTTGTCCGAAGAGTGGCTAGCCGTAGCCTGGGAAATCTTGAATATTTAAATATTGTTAATGACGTGGAATTTGTTGATGGTGATTTAACAGATGAGGCATCTTTGATTAATGTTATTAAAAATATACTCCCTGACGAGGTTTATAATCTAGCAGCCCAGTCTTTTGTTGGAACATCTTGGGATCAACCATTAACAACTTTTGATATTAATGCAACGGGTACTCTTAAGCTTTTGAATGCAATAAAAACAAGTTGTCCAACAGCAAGATTTTATCAAGCTTCAACTAGTGAGATGTTTGGTAATAGTAATGATGATGGTATTCAAAGTGAAAAAACCTATTTTCATCCAAGAAGTCCTTATGCAGTTTCAAAATTAGCAGCTTACTGGCTGACTATTAATTATAGAGAAAGCTATAACATGTTTTGTGCTAATGGTATTTTATTTAATCACGAATCTCCTATCAGGGGGAAAGAGTTTGTAACTAGAAAAATTACAGACGGTGTTGCCAGAATTAAGCTTGGTTTAGATAAGGATATAAAGCTTGGTAATTTGGATAGTTATAGAGATTGGGGTTTTGCTGGTGATTATGTAGAAGCAATGTGGCTAATGTTGCAACAGGATGAACCTGACGATTTCATTGTTTCTACAGGAAAAACTCATAGTATTAGAGATTTACTAGATGTTGCTTTTAATAGGGTTGGCATAAAAGACTGGAATCAATATGTGAAAATTGATCCTCGCTACAAAAGGCCAGCAGAACTTTTTTCTTTAAAGGGTCAAAATAATAAAGCCAAAGAAAAATTAGGTTGGCAACCAAAAGTAAATTTTGAAGGTTTAATCAATATGATGATCGATGCTGATTTGGAAAGATTAAAAAATGTTGATAAAAAATAATATGAAGTCCAGGCGAATTTTAGTTTTAAATTATGAATTTCCGCCTATCGGTGGAGGAGGAGGAGTCGCTTGCCAGAAAGTAATGAATGGTTGGTTAAAATTAGGTTATCAAGTTGATATTGTGACTTCTAGTTTTGGAAAACTAAGTAAAGTAGAAAAAAAAGGCAATCTATTTATTTACAGAGTCCCGGCATTAGGGAGGAAAGAGCCATCAGTCGCGAATATGATTTCTATGGGATCTTTTGTTTTCTTTAGTTTTTTTAAGGCGCTTTTTTTATGTCAGAAAAATGATTATGACTTTGTCTATACGTATTTTGCCGTACCTACTGGCCCAGTGGGTTACGCTATTTCAAAAATAAAAAAATTACCAAATATATTGAATATTGTTGGTGGAGATATTTATGATCCAACCAAGAAGAATTCTCCTCATAGACATTGGTTTTTTAGAAAGATTGTTAGTTTTTTAATCAACAGTGCTTCGGCAGTTGCTGCTATTTCTTCTGATACTAAAAATAACGCGATTAAATATTACAATATTAAGAAAGATATAAAGATAATATTTATACCTTATGAAATTGTTGACTTTGCTAAGGTCGAACGTCAAGACCTAGGCTTGCGTGAGGATAAGCTCTATTTGGTTGCTGTCGGTCGTTTAGTCAAAAGAAAGGGTTTTGATTATTTGATTAAAGCTCTTAAAAAATTGGAAAATGATGTTGAGTTGGTTATTGTTGGAGATGGCCCTGAAAAAAATAATCTAGTTGAATTGGCACAGAAGATAGCAGTTGAGAATAGACTACATTTAGCTGGGTTTGTGGATGAAAAAGTAAAATTTCAGTTTTTAGCTGCTAGTGATGTCTATATCCTTAGCTCTCTACATGAAGGATTTGGAATAGTTCTTCAAGAAGCAATGCAAGTGGGTCTACCTATCGTTGCAACTAATCATGGGGGACAGGTTGATTTTGTAGAAGAAAGAAAAAATGGATTTTTAGTTGATCCAAAAAATGAAGATCAGCTAGCTGATAAGATAAAAACCATCTTAGCTGATAAGGAATTAATGATCGAGATGAGTCGTAATAATAAAGAAAAATTAGCTGAATTTTCTTTGGATATTATTGCTAAACAATACATTAATCTACTAAAAGATTAGAGGATGAATTTTACAAAGAAAATAAATTGCCCAATTTGTAATGATCAAGAAACCGAGAAATTTTGGGTTGAAAATTCATATATTGGCAATAAATGTACGAATTGTAATACCGTCTTTATTGCAAATAAACCGACTAAAGATGAATTGGCAAATTACTATAATCATAAATCTGAAGGTGATTTAAGTATAAACAAAAGCACACCAATGAAGGAAAAGGTTAGTGATTATACATTCAAGAAAATACTTAACTATAAAAAATCTGGAAACCTTGTAGAGTTTGGTCCTGGTTATGGAGTTTTTCTGTCCATGGCTAAAAAACATGGATTTACTACTTCGGGTATTGAAATAAATAAAGATCAGATCAATTATCTAAAAAAAGAACTTAAAGTCCATATTTATGAAGGCTTGATTGAAGATGAGATAAAAAATTTACCGGATAAACATTTTGATATTGTTTTTAGCTGGGATGTTTTAAGTCATCTGTATTTTCCTAAGAATGTTTTTAAAGAATCTGAAAGAATATTAAAAAATGATGGATTATTGGTTTTTGAGACAGGAAATTTTGGAAAAATCTCAAAGTTTTGGTATAATTTACTAAAAAGTGTTAGCTATCCTGAACATTTGTTCTTTTTTTCTCAAAATAGCATTTCAAAAATTTTAGCTGGTTCAAATTTTGAGATTATAAAAAAATTTAGAATATCAACTGCTTTGTTGATTATTTTGGAGTCATTTAAAAAAGATAAAAAAAGTGTGAATCCAAAAAATATTTCTTCAAAAAATAGAAAAAAATCGTTGATTAAAAAACTAGTAATTAACATAATTTTTTATTTCTCGCTTTTTCTTGGAAAAATACAGCCAAGATGTTTTCCAGCTAAGGAAATATATATAGCTTTAAAAAAAAATAATGACTAAACCATTAGTTAGCGTAATTATTCCAACTCATAATCGCTCTGATAAACTAATCAAGGCTGTTGAGAGTGTCATAAAACAAACCTATAAAAATATTGAAATTATTATTATTGATGATAATTCAACAGACGACACTCTTGAAGTTATTAGAAAATATATTGATGAAAATAAGGATTATTCAGTAATATATCATAAAAATATTAATAATCTTGGTAATGCTGCAACTAGAAATGTGGGTATAAAAATGGCAAAAGGTGAATATGTAGCCTTTTTAGACGATGATGACATTTGGCTTTCTGAAAAATTAGAAAAACAAGTCAGACTTGCTCAGGAAGAAAACATAAAAGTTGTCTTTTGTGGGACCCTTTGGCAAGAGGGAAAAAAGATTATTAAAAAAACTATTTCAGACAACAAAACAGTTTCGTTTGAGCATGGTGGACCTACTAGTACTTGGCTAATCTCTCGAGATGTTTTTGATGAGGTTGGCTTATTTGACGAGAGATTTCCTTCTGCCGTGGATGGAGAATTCTTGGTAAGATTAAACAAAAAATATAAAAGTGGACACGTTAGAGAATTTCTTTATATTCATTATTATTATCCTGATCAAATAAGTTCTTCAACTACCAAAAAAATAAATGGCTTTTCCATGCTACTTGAAAAACATAGAAATAATTTTAACAAATATGAGTTAAGCTCTGCAGCTTTGAAATTGGCAATATATCGGTTGTTTGGTGGAAAAAAAGATTTTAAAATGATATTGTTATCAATTTTAAAAAAGCCAAGTTTGAAAAATATAATAATTTTAATATTTTTTATTTTCCCCATTAGAATTAGTAGATATTTTTTAAATAAACTTTTGGATATTTGTAAATATCCAAAATCATTCGCCGGGAGATTTAATTGATTAATGTCTGAATTCATGAATCATAACTTTAGCTTTGAAACAAAAAATAATTTTATTAGTGTCATTATCCCGGTTTATAAAGATCCTGAAGGTCTTGAGATTACTTTAAAGTCTCTTTTTAATCAAGATTTTGATAACAATAGATATGAAATAATCGTCGCTAATGATGGTGGTGACAAAGAAACAGAAAAAATCTGTTTAAATTATAATATTTATCCAATTAACATCGTTCCTAATCAGGGTTCATATCATGCTCGGAACATGGCTTTAACAAAATCGCGAGGTGAGTTTATCGCCTTTGTTGATGCTGATATATTTGTCCCAAATGATTGGCTTGGGAGGGGATTCGATTTATTACAAAAAAATGATTATATAGGTGGAAATGTGATAATTGACAAAGACAAATTGTCTAAATTGGCTCATTATTATGAATACTTAGCCTCTTTTAACACTAAAATTAAATTAAAAAACTACAATTATGCACCAACGGCTAATCTTTTTGTTAAAAGAGAAGTGCTAGTGAAAATTGGTTTTTTTGATGATAGGCTATGGTCTGGTGGTGATGTAGAGTTTGGCAATAGGGTTGGTGATGCAGAAATATTTAATATGACTTATGATAGTGAATTGTTTGTTATTCATCCTCCTAGAAATCAAAAAGCATTAATAAAAAAGTACAAAAGAACAAATGAAGGTGCCTTGAATTTAGTAAAATTATATCCACAGAGATTTTCTCATCTCAAAAATAATTATTTGAAATATATTAAGACTTTGTTTATTCCATTTTACAAAGTATTATCCACAAAAAAAGATTTAACATTATTAATAAAATTAAAGTTATTGTTTTGGAGTATGTGTTTTGGATTTACAAATTTTATAAATTTGTTACGTATCTCACGTCAGGTTAAAAAATAAAAATGACAGATATCTATCAAAAATCAAAATCAGGTTTTAAATGGACCTTTTTTAATACTTTTGTTCAGGGAGCGATGGGTTTCTTGATTTTATTTTTTCTGTCTTTGTTTTTAGGGTCTGAAAGACTGGGATTAGTTAGTATTATTATGGTGATATATGGTTTTTCTGAAACATTTGTTCAGTTTGGTATTTCACAGTCGATAATTGCTCGAGAAAAAAATTCAAGCAATGAACTTTCAAGTATTTTTTGGCTAAATTTCTTTATTGGTATTTCAGTTTTCCTAATTATAAATATTGTCGCTGGTCTTGTGGCAGGTTTTTATGGTCAGCCAGATTTAGAGTTTTATATCAGAGTTTTGTCTCTAGTGTTTTTATTTGAACCTTTAGACTTAGTTTTTAGAGCAGTTCTAGAGAAAGAGATACGTTTTAATGTAACTAGTAAGATTGATATAGCTAAATATTTAGTTATGGGTTTATTGACAGCGGTTTTGATCTTCTTGGGGTTAGATGTATTAGGTTACGTTATAGCTTTAGTTGTTTCAGTTTTGGTCTCTGTCATAATGTTTTCATATGTTTTTCTAAAAGAAAAAATTTGGTTCCCAAGCCTTCATTTTAAGTTAGATGATGTAAAAAAACATGTTAATTTTGGTTTTTATGTAACATTAAGAAGTTTCTTAAATTATATTGGTCTTCATATTGATGAATTAATAATTGGAAAAATACTTGGTGTAGAGGTGTTGGGCGTCTATTATTTTGCTAAAAAGTTTACGAGCAAAACAGTTCAACTTTTGATTAGTTCTATTAATAAAGTAACTTTCCCATTTTTTTCTAAGTTAAAAACAGATATATACAAATACAAAAAAGCTTATTTAAACTTAAGTCATGTTTTTGCATCATTCAGTTTCCCTTTTTTTGCTTCGGTTATACTGTTAGCACCTTTTGTAATTAATAACTTTTTTGATAGTGAGTGGAGTGGAGCAATAATACTTATTCAAATATTTTCTTTAAATGGTATTTTACAGATATTGTCCAATGGTTTTGCTCCACCAGCCTTATATGTTTTTAATAAGCCTAAAAAAGTTTTTTTAATTGATCTATATATTACTCCGATTAGAATCGGGATTATATTTATTGCAGCTTTATTTTCTGTAGAAGTTGTTGCAATTACGTTGTTTATTACCGTTGCTCTTAAAGTCTCCTTGTTACAGTATGAAGTTGATAAGATACTGGTTATAAAATTTAAAGAATTTTTATCAAATCTTAAAACCCCATTTTTTAACTCTATTGCTAGTATTTGTTTTTTTGTGTTAATATTCTTAATTTTTTTCTATATAAATATTCCCTATTCAGAAATTTTCTCGTATTTGTTTTTTGTAATGTTATATATATATTTATTTATAAAATTTGATAAATACAGTTTTACATTTTTTAAAGATGAGGCATTAAATTTACTTAAATTAAAAAACAATGGAAAGAATTAAAGAAGATTATAATGAAATAAACTCATTTTTAGGATATAGGTATTGTCCTAGAAAAAAATTTAAAATAAATGAGGATATACTATTAGCACGTAAAAATAAGGATGAATATAGTTCATATACTAATGAACAATTAATAGAATTAGGTCAAAAAGCTCTTTCCTCTTCTTCTGTTAAACATTTTGTCCCATTGAGCGGGGGTTTTGATTCAAGAATTATTCTTGGGGAGTTGTTGAAAAAAGTCGACAAGAAGCAAATTATTACGTTGACTTATGGTGTACCAGGGTCTCTAGACTATGAGATTGGCGCAAAAGTTGCTAAAAAAATGGGGGTAAAAAACATAAGAGTAAATCTTTCACCTGACGTGTTTTCGTGGAACGAAGATAGATTATCGGCAAATGCAAAAAATTATAATAACCCAAATATTTTATTTAGAGGTTATGATGTTTACGAGTATGTATTTAAAAAAGAATCATTTGATGATAATTATGTTTTTTGGTCTGGTTTTATGGGAGATGTACTAACAGGTGTTAAATTTTATGAGAATGAGGCAAATACTTGGGAGAAAGCACTGGAAAGATTTGTAAGTCAGAATTTTAATAAAACAAAGCTTGTTGATAAAAATTTTGATCCAAAAATTGTTTTACCATCTGAGCCTATTTTAGATAAAAATATATTAAGTTATGACGAACAGTTAAATTACTTTGTTCGACAACCATTTTATTTGGAAAACTCAGTTTGTCCTAAATCAGTTTTTCAACACGTTGAAACACCATATTTACAAAGTAACTTTTTAAGGTTTATTCTTAACATACCTCGAGAAAAAAGAAATGATAGAAAGTTTTTTATTAAAATGTCTCAACAAAGACATAGGGAGCTATTTTCTTTACCATTTCAATCAAAATATGGTCTCAGACTGGATAGTAACCCTAGGCTTATTTTAGCTAAAAAGATTTTTTTACGATTAAAGGAAGAGTTGTGCATAAAAATAAACATGCCGCAGCCGTCATCAAAAACTCAATTTATTGATTGGAATGTGGGGTTGAGTAAGTCGAAAAATCTAAATAACTTGGCAGCTAAAAATTTATCTGATTTAGCAAATCGAAACATAATAAAATGGTTTGATGTTGAAAAATATTTACAGGATCAAAAGAAATCAAAAAGTTATGGTGAAAATATTCGAAAGTTAATATCACTAGAATTATTATTAAAATTAAATGATAAAAATTAATATATGATAAAAAATATTATTAATAAGTTGATTATAGTTTGTAAATTCTTTTTTGCCATATTGTTTAATATGCTTTTTAGCAAAAAATCAGGGAATGATCCAAAAAATAATGTTGTAATTGTGGGCGGTAATTTATTTAACAAGGGTGCGCAAGCAATGACCTTTACTGTTTCGGATCAAATAAAAAGAATTTATCCAAATCATAACATTTACCTGTTGTCTCAAAAGGATTACAATAGACCAGTTTCAGAAAAAGAAAAATATAATTTCACAATAATGTCTTGGTCAGGTACAGTTAAATTGAATTTGATAAGTCCTTTTAGAGTTGTAAACAAAAAAAAGACTTTTGAAAGAGAAAGAGAATTGCGAAAGGTGTTGAAAAATTGTGCTTTTGTTGTTGATGTTAGTGGTTACGCCATTTCTTCAAAGTTTTTTCCTCGGTCAATTGATAATTTAAAAAGATCTTTTTTATACTTTTTACCTATTATGGTGGCAAAATATCATAGAATTCCATACCTAATTTTTCCGCAATCAATGGGGCCATTTGATTATAATTTTTTTCACAAACTATTGCTTTGGCCTTTTCTAAAAAAATATTTAAAGTATCCAAAGAAAATATATACAAGAGAAAAAAAAGCTTATGAATATGTAAAAAAATATACAACTAAAAATTTGCATCTTAGCCGTGATATTGTTCTATGTAATGATGATTACATAAAAGAAAATATTTTTTCAAGAGATGTAAAAATAAAAGAGTATGATGTATTAGAAAATTCAGTGGTGATTATTCCAAATGATAAAGTTTATGAAAGAGTCAAAGAAGAAGATTTTTATGAATTGTATAAAAAAATAATCAGTAGATTATTAGAAGAGGGAAAAAATATTTACATCTTAAGACACTCGTTTGAGGATTTGGAAATTTGCCAAAGCATAAAAAATCTATTTATTAATCATGAGAAAGTTAAGTTAATTATTGATGATTTATCTTGTTTAGAGCTTGAAGGTATAATTAAGAAATTTGATTTTGCTGTTGCTTCTAGATATCATTCTGTTGTTCATTGTTATAGAAATTCAATTCCTGTTTTGTGTATTGGTTGGGCAAATAAATACTATGAATTACTAGATATTTTTTGTCAATTAGACTATTTTTGTAAGGTAAATAATAGTATTGATGAAAATATTGTTACGCAAGGACTAGACAGTATTATAAAAAACTTTGAACATGAAAAGTCAATTATTTTTTCAAAAAGATTAGAGTTATTAAAAAATTATAAATTCAAAAATCTACTCGAGATAAATTAATATTACTCTCGGCAATAAATTGAAATAAATTTATAGTTAGCTACGTTTTTGTATATATATGAAATAATCATCTCACCTTCCTTCCCAAGAAGAGTGGCTCTGTTTGGCTCTCTAATTATGACACATGATGGTTTTTCAAGGCTCATGTTTAAGAATTCTATCGGATCTTCTATGGCTTTAATTTTAGAAAAATAAAATTCATTTTCTTCGTCATAGTAATTTTTTGATGTCTCGTTTTGTGTAAGGTTTAGATAATAGTCAGTTTTTACATTATATAACTCAGAAATATATGGTTGAGTAACAGCAGAAAAGAGTGTAGCATTGGCGTGATTATCTCGTATATAGTCATAAGCATCTTTGTATTCTACATACCAGACTTCTCCTGCTATTTGTGGCTTATTTATAAAACCATTTAAATACATGCCAAGCAGGGAGACTACTAGTATTAGGGAGAATAAAGTGATTGTTAGGTAATTTTTTTTATAAATTTTTAGTATCTTAGTGTATGCAATCGATGATGATATGGCATAAACAGGTAAAAAATATAGAATAGTTCTGGTTAATTGAAGTCCTTTGTCTGAGACAATATGGACACCAAATACAATGAATGAAGCAATTAAAAATAATTTGATGTATAAATTTTTTGTTTTGAATATAATAATAAGTGACATTAAAAAGAAAATGGTCAATATTATCATTTCATAAAAGAAAAGATTAAAAAAACCATGGTTATTCTGTGCAGAAACCGTAAGCGTGTTGCTAAATAACCAACCAAGTTTTGTATTTAAACCCAAACTGAAAAAAACAATGGGGACTAAAAGAACCAATGAAATTATCTTGTATTTTAGCGATAGTCTGAATAAGTAGTTAAAAAAATTAAAATATTTATTTTCAATATTTATTTTTTTGAGACTGAATAGATAAATATAAACCATAAATACACCACTTAGTATGAGAATAACGTATCTTCCTGAGTCGTAGGCAAAGAAATAGTTGATCAGGTTGACAAGTATTATTAGTATTGAAAAAAATGATATTTTATACCACTTCTTTTCGCCTAAATATTTTATCAGACTAAAGAATAAGAAAATATTTAGCATAAAAAATAACTCATAAAGAATATACATTCTTATGTAAAAATGATTGAAAATAATGAGAGGATTAAAGGTGATGATTAATAGAGAAATTATTGTTGTGATCTTGTCTTTAATGAATCTTACTAGAATTAAATAAGAAAATATAAATGAAAATATTCCCAATATCGCTGGTACTAATTTTGCTACAAAAATACTATTTTTGAAAAAGCTAAACATGATACCCACGAATAATGAGACTAAATAACCGCGATTGTAATTGTTTGTATCGTCTTTTAAGTTGGCAAAATGTCCATTTTCAGAAAAAGACATGCCATTTGAAATGTGAAAATACTCATCAACAAAACTCCCAGAATTGATTGTTGGCAAGCCAAATCTGATTAATACAAAAGTAGCAAAAATTAAGACTAAAATGATTGAAAATATAATTTTATTTCGGCTGTGGTTTTTCTTTTCCTCTTTGCTATACCATATAATAATCGATCCAAATATAATAGTTATTAGCAGGAGCGGGTTTGTAATAAATGAAACGCCTTCTAATATTCGATTAAGTAATGACAGTGGTTGAAAATTTATCCTTTCTAAGACATAGAATAAAAAATTTAATACAATAAGGACGACGAAGATAGATTTTATTTTTTGAATGTGTCTTTCTAAAAAAATGTCATACTTTGTTGTTTCTAGGGTTTTATTTTTCAAATACAATAAGAATGCCAAAGAAATAAAAATTATTAGTATTAATAGGCTATAGAATTTAAATAATAATAGATTTGTAAAATAATTTGAGGTAGCATTGTAACATAACCAAAAAATAATCGAAATCAAAAAGATCGATTTTAAAAATCGGCTAATGTTTCTTTGGCCCATTGTTTTTTTGAGTACAATCGAGCCTTTTTTTAGTATTCCTTTATAAATAGAAAAAATCTTAATCACATAATTTATTATACCAAAAATGGGAAAAATAGGTAAATATTGATTTTACATTAGATCATTTATTAATTATAATATAGTTTATGGAGTTCTTAAATAAAAGAACAGAATCTAAACGGAATTGGATTAATAAATATCTGATTTTTTTTGCGGGAATGAGTTATCTGCTAATCATTCTTATTTTTTTAATTCCTAATTTTTCACAATTAAATGATTCAATAATTGGATCATCAGATGCGGTCCAAGTTTATGGAGAACAGGTTAATAATATTAATGAGTTTAACGATTTTACAAGTGAAGAGAGAATGGATTATTTTATTCAAAAGTTAAACCCACTAAAATTATTGTCTTTTAATACACATTTAACTTTACTAGGATTAACATTTGGTTCAGAGTTAGGTTTTAATTTGTATTGGATTATGTCTTTTGTTCTGGCTGGTATGGGCATGTTTCTATTGGCCAAAAAGCTTATAAAAAATAATTCAGCAGCCTTTATCGCTGGACTTATCTTTGCTTTTTCACCAACTCATTTTGCTTATGCACAGGGTTATGGGGGAGCAACTCATATAGAATGGATACCATTCTTTATATTTTTTCTCATTAAATTTTTTGAGAAATATAAAATTAGTAATTATGTCTTTGCGGGAATCTTTTATTTGCTTATATATGCAAATGAGCCTCATTTTACCCTTTATGTCTCGATATTTGCTTTATTGTTTGTTATTTATAAAATTTATAAAAATCCTCAAGTTTTAAAAAATAGGCGATTTGTTTCTTTTCTGATAATTAGTTGTATTTTATTGTTAATTGCAGTTGGATCACAGTATTACAAAAGAAGTGATATGTCTTTAGCAGCAGATTTGGGTCAGGTTATAGAGTTTTCCAACGATTCTTTAGCAATTATTACACCGCCTGTTTTTCATAGGATTTGGGGTGACTATTTTTTGCCATTTGTAGATAGTAACTATACTGGAAATTCAGCTGAAAATACCATTTATCTTGGTTTAATTACATTCTTTTTGGTTTTGATGGCCTTGTTAAACAGAAAAAGAATTAAAGACTTTAATTTTTGGTTTTTTGGAGGAATACTCTTTTTTATATTTTCTCTAGGTCCTTTTTTACATTTTAAAGGAGTTATCTCTCCAATGATTCCTTCTCTCTATTCAATATTTTATGAGTATTTTCCAGGTTTTCAAAACATAAGATCGGTCGGTAGGATCTTTGTAGTAAGTATTTTCTGTTTTTCAATATTAGCTGGTTGGGGTTTTTCTTTTGTAATTTCTTGGTTGAAAAATAAATTTACTAAAATAAGATATAATTTTTTGTTAGTTTTTTGCCTTGTATTGTTTTCATCTTTGATTTTAATTGATTATATACCAGAATTCATAACATCAAAAATTGTTATTCCAAATTTTTATCATGAGCAATTAGCTGCTGAAGAAGGGGATTATTATATTTTACAGCCATTGATTACTACTAGTTACAAGTTTGCATCTGAATCAAAGGTTTATAACAATAGTCACGACAAGAATATTTTTTGGGGTGATTATTCACTTGATTTTGTTAGAAAAGACATAGATAAACTTCGTTACAAAACCGAAACTCCAGTGATTAATAATCTCTTGTATAGTTTACCATTGGGTCTGAATAAAACAGATATTATGGATTATGATTATTCAAAGATTGGTAATTACTATCTAAATCAAAACAATATTAAGTATATTATCTTACATAAAGAATTTGTAATAGAAGGGGATGATAACTTTGAAGCAAATTATCTTCGGCAAAGTGACTATGAAAACATGGTGAATTTTGTCGAAGAAAATATTGTAACTGAAAAAATAATCGACGACAATGAGCTGTTGGTCTATGAAGTTAGCCAAGAAGATCAATTACCATTAATTATACAAGTTGGTGAAAATACTCTTCCTGATTGGCGGGGAAATTATTGGTGGGAAAATGAGAGAAATTATTCAAGTAATCCAGCTCGCTGGATAGAAGACGGTAGCACCTTTACAATCCATAATACAAGTGAGACCACTCTACCTGTTGTCATTAATTTTGCTGATTTTGATTCAGCATGGCAGTTTTTTAAAGTTAAATATAGTTTAGATGATCAGGAGTTAGGAGAATTTGTCGTGGTGCCAGATATTAGTTCTGGTAAGGAGATATTTTTGCCAGCTGTTACTTCGGGTGATCATGTTTTGAGTTTTTCAGTAGTAGATACTAGCGATGTGTCAGTTGTCATAGATAAAATATCAAAAGATCAAGGAATTTTTGTCTCAGGTGTTAGTTACTATCTGGGTAGTTCTGAAGAAAAAACAGACATACCTTGGACTGATCTTGAAAATGATCATGTCCTAATCCTGCCTAGTCAAAAGATTGATTTATTTTCTCAATATATTACTTTAGAAAAATATTGTCAGTTTAGTATGTGCGATAGCTTGTTAATTGGTCAATTGTTTAATCAGTCTTCCCTTGCCAAATCTGGTGTTGAAAATATAATTATTGATAAATCTGCTTATTTACCAAATGAATTAAGTATTATTCAAACAAGTTTTTTTAATAATTCTGTAATTCATGGCCTAGTATCTGAAACAGATAAATATGCTTTGTATGAAGTTTCTCAAGACCCAATTATAAGTTGCTTAGCTGATAGAGCTGATCAAGGCAGTGAAGTTGCCCAAGCTTTAGATTGGGATAAATACTATGCTTCTACTGATGAGTCGGGTGTTATTTATGCAGCGAATTATTCTGGAGCTGTCAAAAGTTCACTATTAGAACAATATTCATTTTCTTGCTTAAAAGATTTTAATATTCAGGGTAAGTTTACTCTAAAGGAATGGTCCGGTGGGGAGATTCGTCTTGGTTTCGATAACTTAGGAGTTTTGATAAAAATGTATAGTTTGCATGAAGGGGTTGTTTATTATGGTTCTGATCAGGAAAAAATATTTTCTCACAATTTAAAGATGGGGGAAGAAAATAATCTGAGGATTGAAAGACGGGACTCTACCTTGAAATTTTATGAAAATAATGCTTTAATAATGGAACTTGAAGACAAAAGCCTGGTTGATAAATATTTAGAAAAAATGACCTTTTCTCTTGTCCCTTATCCAGAACAAATTATTTCACT
>Ga0075116_10000803_pt1 | contig 14477 bp, 22 predicted proteins | sample AntAceMetag02UKC_FD_69786 | JGI IMG/M metagenome (GOLD analysis project Ga0075116, IMG submission 69786) | Saline lake microbial communities from Ace Lake, Antarctica- Antarctic Ace Lake Metagenome 02UKC | ecosystem: Environmental > Aquatic > Non-marine Saline and Alkaline > Saline | place...
ATACTCGCTCCTCCAGGTAGCACCGTAGGGGAAACGGAGAGGTGGCGAGGTAGATTGGCTAGGTGATAGCCAGGATTGTCGCTGGGCCAGTCCTCCACCAACCCACTGCTACCCTGCTTGTTGTTGGTGGCTTGGGCACGCCAGTTATCCGGCTCCGTGGTCATCCGAGCGTCAATGGCCTCTGAGTATCTGGTGGAATACTCGTTTACGCTAGCGGTCCTGTGCCTGATCATCTGCCGCCAGGCGTCCATGGGGATCCGGATGTGGACCTTCATCTCGCACTGCTCGAAAGGGGAAGTGTGCCCTCCGCGTAGCATGTAGCGGATCAAGCCACGGTCCTCGCTGAACTTCTTGGTCCCCTTGCCATAGGACACTCGGGCGGCCTGCACTACCGAGGCGTCGTTGCCCAGGTAATCAACGAGACGGACAAAGCCATCATTGAGGACAGGGAAGGTCTTCCCGAGTAGCGCATCAGCGCCAGGGCTACATGCTCGCTCGTTCCCTTTGGTGGTCATTTTCCCTCTCCTATGTGTTCGTCGAGGGCTTCTAGCGACGTGTAAACGAGCGCCTCGTGATTGCTCGCCGACATGTAAGCGATGATATCATCTTTGCTGAACATGCTACTTCCTCGCGCCGGCTATCTACAGGCCGAGATCGGCGAGTATCTTGTGCTGCGTTGCCTCATCCCAAGGCACGCCAAGGCGGCCCAGAGCCAGGTGCCCCACCTCATGCCCGAACAGTCTGTCGGTCACGAGTTTTCCATCGGCGTTTTTTACAGCGCAGACCACTGCCACCTTCCCATCGGCGTAACCACGAACCCACCGTCCGGCGGTCGACAGCTTCTCGGCGTCGATGAACACCACAAATAGGCCCTCGAGCAGCGTCGGCCCCGCGCCGGGGTACTTCGCGCGCAGCTTCGCCAGGAGCGTATCCGTCCAGCCTTCCACTTGGGCCAGCGTCGGTCGATGGGTTTTTCCGATCCGAACGCGCAGCCCACGTCTCGTCACGAAATCAGCCGACCAGGCGGCCACCTTCATCGCGATCAACACTACAGCGCCCACCAAGAAGGCCAGGCCGGCGGCAGCGCTGACGAGCTGGGCGGTGAGGTTCTGCCCGACGATCGCGCCGAGCGTGCAGAGAGCGATGGCCAGGGCGGCCAGGCCGAACGTCAGGATATCACCTTTGCTGAACATGCTACTTCCTCCTCATCCATGCTATTGTCATCACTTCACCTCCACATCCACATCTCTGCCCCACAAAACGCTGCACAATTTTGGTTTCTCGAACCCACCCATGGTCACGCGCACTTAGACGGCCGTGGTGCGTATCTTGTGCGGCGCACAACACGGTGGTCCATAACGGACCACCGTGAACGCTCGGACACGGTTACGCGCTTCACATGTTATACGTGCGGCCTATCCCTGCGCGGCGTGCCCTGGAGCGCGATGCCGGCCGTGCGTACCGTGGTCATTACACCAGTCGTCCACGCCATGGACTGTAGGTCTCGGACAAGCGGAGTCCAGCGACTCTTGCAACTCCCGGTGGTGGTAGTGCTCGACCGCAACGTGCCAGCCATCGGACATCTGCCGATAGCGAGCCTTGACGCACTGCCCGAACCCGTCACTAAACGCGATGTCGGCCGCATCGTCGGCGTACCCGGTACCAACCTCCTTGAACCCATACCGCTTGGCTGCGGAGTAGCAGTCAGCCGCGAAAGCTTCCAAGATCTCAGCATCGTCCATGATCAAACCTCCGTTGGCGATGCCCTCGACAATCCAGAGCGCCTTGCGCGCCTCCTCAAGCGCCAACGAAGCGTCGCGGGTGGCCAACTCTAGCTCGTCGACTCGTGCCCGTAGCGCGTCCACGGCCTTGTCGATCGGTTTCATTGTTATCGTTACCATTCTTTACCTGCCTTGTTCATGGTCAAAGCGGACCCTGCATAGTCGCCGTCGGGGGTCTCGATATAAGCTTCATCGTCGACAACGGTAAGCAGTTTACCGGTCTTGGCGCCTCGAGGTTCGAGATCGATCGTGACCAGATCACCGACCTTGAATGTCTCTCCGTCAATGTTCCAGGTTTTCACCACCCCCTCCGTTTCCGCTTCGACTGACGAGCAACGCGCCGCCTTTCGTGCCGCGCTATCGCGCGGAAAATCGCGTTGACTGCAACGATGTCGGCTGCCGTGAAGTTTGGGATGATGGGAACGAACTGTTGGACGCTCACGCGGTCGAACGCTAGCCCATATTTCATGAGAGGGATCAAAGCTTCGAGACTTCGTCGAGTTTGAGCAGGCGCGGCCAGTTCGCTGGAAGTTTGATCATCGCAGCCCCAGGCGCAGCACGTCGACCGGCAGCGCAGCTTTGCAGAGATCCCAGGTTTTGCCGGACGCGCGCACTGTAGCGCGGCGCCAGTCGACCGCAGCCAGGGCCTCGAGGTTGTCTTTGTGAAACGCGATCACGGGCATTCCGCCGAACCGTTGAATTTGGGCCAGCTCGCCAGCCCAGGCCATGCCGGTCTTGAGACCTTTGAGGTCACATGCCAGGAGTACATTTCGCACGTTCGAGTAAGGGTATTGCTCCAGGGGCCATACGGCGACGCCATCAATAGGGATCGATACTGGCTCTTTGGGGAGGTCTCCTCGGAGCCATGCTGCGGCGGGTTCGTCGGCCAGTATGAAAGCTTGCGGCTCAAGGACGACCCCTCCGATATCGACCAGATCTCCGCTGGTGTAGAGCGCCAAGGGTTGCCCCGTGGCCGACCATGCCCGCGTGGTTTCAAATCCTTTGGGATGGTTTGCGATCGTGCCAAAAAACCGCAGGTCGTCTGGCTTGCCGCACCTGTCCCAGTTGGTCTTGTCAACCAGAACCCGCTCGGGCTGACTTGTCGGAGTTTGCGCCAGCGCTGCATTCACTGTCAAGCCCTTCGTTTCTTGCCCGGAACCTGGTTTGTCGACTTCCGACAATTCAGGTCTCGCCGCGAAAAGGGGCAGCACACCAGGCATGCGACCCGCATGGATGTCATCCTGTATCCGCTGGCTCTGGCCCTTCTCCCTGGCAGCCTTCTTTGCCAGCGCTCGGTCGCGGATCTTCTCGAACGGGTTTTCCTTGTCACTCATCGTGTCGCCTCGCCGAGGTGGTCGACGTAGAGCGTTGGTCCGTCGCGCTCGATCAGGTGATCGCTTGCGATGGCTGAAGCTGCCCGCGTTGTGGTCTTTCCGTCGCGCTTCCAGTACCAATAGCTTGCGCAGAGCATCACGCGACTGCACTCCGGCAAGCTGCCCGGGCCGAGAACCAGCCCAGCGAATCGCGTGCCCTCGCTGGGCTCATACCAAACCCTCGTGCCTAGCGTCGGAGGAGACTTCAAAATGGGGGTAGATTCCCCTCCCTTTTTGGCCGAGCACACGAGGTCGTGCTGCTCGGCCACCACCTCTGGACCGGTGGTGGCCGGGTGGATCACCTCACCACAGTCCATGCACTCAACACGATAGCGCCGGTGACCGGTATCGATGCCTTTTAGTTCGGTCGCTGTGAACCGGTAGCCAAGTTTGGCCATCTTATTCATCCTCCTTTTCTCCCGTGTCACACATCCCCCAGCGAACGCAACCCGCTTCCTCTGTGTGGTCGAGCAGCAGTTGGCGTCCCCCTCGCGCTGTTTTAGCGTAGGCGACGACTTCATCAATCGGTGTGTGCCGAGTTTTCTGTTCGCCCGGCGGCCGCCGGCTGAAAAAGCACGGAGGCGGGTACCCAAGGGACTCGAAGGTCTCTCCTTTGGCGGCGTAGCGGGCAGCGGCCGCAAGCTGCACCTCGGACTCTAGCTCGCGTATTTCGTCAATGCGCGCGGGATCGTGCTTCGCGACGGCGGCGATCTCGCTCTTGCGCGCATAGATGCATGGCCAACATCCAACGCGCGTAACGCCATAGCGGAGGTATAGCGGGCACGGGCTGACCCCGTGCTTACGATGGAGACTGATAACATCGTCTGTGCTCCAATCGATCAGTGGACGCCACACACGACACACCCAATTGTCGCCAGCTTCGATCGACCACCGCGGCAACTCGCTCCGAGCCTTGCTCTCGCCGGCCCGCACGCCGACCGAGTTAACGGGGATCACATCGCCAAACTCTGCGCGGATCCATCGCTCGAATGGGCGGATCTTTAACTCCTGCGTGCAGAACCGGCGCAGGCGGCCCGGGAACATCCCTTTCTTGCGGATGAGATCGGCCATCCCAAGCGGCGGCGTGATCGTCTCGACGGGTCGGCCAATAATGCGTGGGAGAGTTACTCTGACGTACTCCAGAGTGCTCGGGTGTTCCCAGCCGGTGTCCATCGAGATGGCGCGAAACTCGACGCCGTTGTCCATGAGCCAAAGCGCAAGGGCAGTTGAATCCTTCCCCCCGCTCAGCGACGCGACAACCGGGCGGCCTTTGAGGTTCGCACGATCTTCGTCGGTGATCATTGGAACCTCGCGACGAACCCGCTGAACTTCCGAATAGCGGGATAGATGTTCGTGAAACCCTCGGCGGCGATAACGGCAGCATCGGAGTCCTGGCCGTAACAAACCACGCCCACCGATGCACCATTGGCGGTGTAGCCGGCGACAACGGCTTTCCAAATCTGCGGCCAAGGCGGAAAGACCCCGCCAAGATTCTGCTTTATTTCCTCGCGCCAGTCGATCATTTCAACCTCTCTGATTTGAACTGACATACCCGCACCTCCGACGCACAGCTTGATAGATCTAGGATATAGCCTGCGGGGATTAGGCTCTCGGCTGCCCATTCAAAAAGGTACCATCGTGCCCGTTGTCGAGATCTGCGGCGCCGCAGACGCTTTCGCCGTCTAGGAGTCATCGCTGCAACCCCTTGGCTAGAACCTTGTCGAACTCGATCAGCATTCCCACCTCGCGGATGCGATCGACAAGTCGGCCGTCGAGCAGATCACCGATCGTGGCCGTCGTGGCGTTGGCCGTGAAAATCGTGGGCAGGTCATCATCGAACCGGGCAAAGAGCAACTCCTCGAGGTCGAGTCGCTTCGCCGCCGGCTCGCGCCCAACGTCGTCGAGCACGAGCAGCTCGGCCCGGTGCGCGGGATGATCCGATTGCTCCCACTCGGGAGTCCGGCAAAACTTGAACGCGGTGACATAGAGCCCCGCGGCCATCGCGGCGATCGGGCGATCCAACTCGTCGGCGAGTCTCCGCTCGTCAAGGGCAACGCGGCGCTGCCACAGCGCGTGCGCTGCGCCGAGGCTCTTGCCGGTGCGTGGCACGCCGAGCAGGCCGATCAGCAGCGCGCCTTGCTCGAGGGCCGCCAGCGGTGCGCTACAAGCGAGCTCGGTCGCGTCCACTGCGCCAGCGACGAGGAGCTTCAGATGCTTGCCTGGGATGCCAGAGTGCTCCTCGCCCCAAGCTTTGCGAGTCATTGCCAGCGACCACCGGCGCTTCTCGAGCTGCGCCGCGTCGAACGCTTCGACTTCGGCGCGGCGCTCATCGGTCCACTGCATGCGATCGCTGATTTTTGCCAGCGCCTCGGCGAGACCAACTCCAATCCGTTCCCCGAATCCGGCCATAATGGCCCTCCTTGGCTATCCCGCTGAATAGCCCTCAGATGCCGCAGGAGGCGTTTGATTCTTCCCCCGCACCGTCGCCGTTCCCGGCACCCTCCGAGGCGGCCAGCAAGGGCTCAGGCATGCTCACTGCGTTTTTTTCGCGCCACTGCTCTTGGCTACCAACGCTGCGGCGTCGGTGGCGACCAGCTTCGGCGAGCTCGGCTTGGCCTCAAGCGGCAGCGAGCGCTTCCCGCGCTGACTGCCAGAGGCCCTCGCTCGCCCCTCGTACTGAGTCAGAAGCTCCTCGTAATTATTCCAGAATCTGTTTGGGTCGCGCAACACCTCGCCCCACTCGGTCCCGTTGCGCCAGGTCGGCGCGTGCTTGAAAGCCCACTCGGCCACGATGGCCGCCTTCGCGAAATCGACCCCACGAGCCTCGGCTTTGCGTGCGCCCTTGGCGACCAGCGCCTCGTCGAACTCCGAACCGGGATGCGCCTCTCGGAGAAGATCAATCAAACATCGAGAAAAAACTAGGTGGGGGGGTGGGGGTTTTTTCGCGGCGGGTGTCACGCCCGCGCTCTCCTCTCCCTCTCCCTCTGATCTTCTCTGATCTGATCTGATCTCTTTCTGATCTCCCTCTAGGGGGGGTGTCACGCCCGTGACACCCCCGTGACTCTCGAACCTTTCGAGGCCATCTCTAGCGCTGTACTTCCTTGCTCTTTCAGCCCTTTTCCGTTCTGCGGCCTTGGCGTCGGGTTTTTTAATGTCCTGGAAATCAGCCCAATCATGGCAAAAGTATTGCTTATTCGGCGACATGATTTGTGACAGATCCGTGACACGTCGTGACACTGTCAGCTTAATCGAGTCGAATTCGAAGGAAAGATCGCTGATACATTCGGATACTTTCGCTTTGTTTGGCGACAGATCCGTGACACTTGTGACACCCTTCTTTCCGCGGCCACGACGGGCGCGACACTCGATTAACCCCACGTCAAGACAGCGTTTCATGCCGAGACGCACGATGGCCATGCCAGCCTCGCCCCACTTGTCGAGCAGCGTCCATCGCCCAAGCGTGTATTCGTTCCAAAACGGTGTGATTTCACCGTCGTCGCGGTCATGGGCCTTGCAAAGCTCCCAGCACGCCGCGATCACCTGTTTGCCCGCGGGGCCGGCCGCTACGATCTTGGGGTGGTGTGAGACGAGCGCTTCGTACTTGAGCCATTTCCCCACAAGAACACCTCGAGCCAGGGCGTCGGCAACCCCACTACCGGTGGGAAGCTTGGTAACGGCCCGTGATAGCAGGGCGCCGACGCACAAGATTTCAATGTCTAGGGCCGAGCCGTTACCAGCAACCACGGTATCAACGCCGCAGCGCCCAAGCAAGTCTTTTGACTGACAATGAATCCTAACGATTTCATAGCACTGCGACTTATCCACAGCAGTCCACAGGTTTTCCACAGATCTCGAACGGAGCCCGGAACGGAGCCCGGAACACGATTCCTCCGGGCTCCCACCTCGAACGGAGCCCGGAACACGATTCCTCCGGGCTCCCCCCCCTCGGACAGAATAGCCCGCAACCCAGTTGGCCGATACTGGGTTGCGGCCGGCGGCGACAGAGCCTGACGAGCGTCTGCTTAGCGTCTACTTAGCGTCTGTTGGCGATCTCGCCACCGCAGGTCAAACGGACGGGGAACGGACGGGGAACGGCAAGAAGAAAAAAGGCCCGCCGGGGTTAGCCGGCGGGCCGTGCGGGAAATCTCACCACGTTCGGGGGGAGGAATGCGGTGGACGGACTGACACTATCAGCGCTTGAGCCAAGCAGCAATGGCGAATTGCACTTCGGCCGCCCCGCTGAGCATCTCAAGCATGTCGTCGAGCTTGAGGGTGCCGTGCTCGTCGTCGAGGATGGCCAACCGCATGCCGATCATGTGAGAGATCGTAGCCGTGGGGTTGAACACGCTGGATTGCGGCGCCGGTGCGTGGCGCTGTCGTAGAGCTGCCGCCCCGCCGCCTTGCGGGGTCGGCACGGGGGCAGCACGGGGGCGCGGTGGTGAGAAGGCCTGCTCGGCGGCGAGCTGCCGGCGCAGGCTTTGGGGGATGTGCCCCGTGGGCGCGGCCTTGCCCGGCGGCTGCGGAACGGGGGCGTCATCGATGAAGGCCGGGCCTTCGCCGCTTGCGGCCGCTGCCTGGCGATGCTCGCGGTCGGCGCGATCCTGGTCAGCGCCAAGGGCCGCCATCATGTCCTGGCCGCCGCCGGCGGGCGGAATGGGGTATTCGTCGGGCATCTGGTCGATCACCTGTACGCTCCTCGGTTGCGGCGGGCCAGCGGCCGCGTGCTGCTGCGCCAGCTCGTCGAGCTTCTGTTGTTGTTGGGCCAAACTGGCCTCGAACTGTCTGCGGCCAGCAGCCGCGCTACCATCTAGTTCCGGTCCCCAGCTTCCTTTGGGGATATTTTCCGGTCCTGCCATCGTCCACCTCCTGATGGTGTTGAGCACTCTACCAAAGAACCTAATCATCGACGGTCTCTCCACGAAAGCAGAGCCGCGATCGGCCCCGTCTTCTCGTCGCCATGACCCGCGCGGAGCTTTTCGATCAGTTTCACGACGTGAGCCAGCTCGAGCCCACGCTGTCTAGCTTCCCGGATCAGCTCGACGTTTACGGCCCCCAGATCTGCGCCACACGCGCTGCACACGCCTTGGGGCGACAAGGTTTCTCTACCGCAGATAGGGCACATCGTCATGGGGTCGTCTCCGGGTCAAGGCGCTCTCGCCGGGCTAACTCTGATGGTTGAGGGGCAGGGCCTTTCGCGCGCTCGTCGAGTTCGACCGTCACGAGGGCCGCTCCCCACCATGCCGCCAGATCATCTCCTCGATGTCATCGAGCGAGACCTTGATATCTCCGTGGATGGCGCCGTCTCGCCACTCGCTCCAACAACCCTCTTCGATTAGGGCGTTCACCACGGCTTTGGCATCGGCCAGGTTCGCGCTACGGACGGCCAGGCGTGCGCCGAGTTCGCGGCAGACCTTGGCCAGCTCGTCTTCAGGGTAGATGTCGACCAGGCCCCGGACCACGCCCCAGAGGGCTCTCCTCGCGTGGTCTAGGCGCTTGGTCAAACCGATCTCGCCGGGGATGTGCTCTCCGTCCACTAGATCGCCGACGGTGCGCAGCACGTAGTCGCCGGGGCAGGGCAGCGTGAACCCCTCGATTCCGGATTGCTGCACTTCACAGCGGATCCAAATCGCCGGCATGACCTTGTGTTGGTCAAGCAGCACGCAGGGGCCGTCGACGCGCATCGACTCAGGCACCGGAGGGCAGCCAGGCTCGCCGGGGAGAAGCATCGATGTCGCGACCCCATTAGACCATGCCCATGCGACGAATTCGGACCTGCGCAGCGTGAGCCACTTACTTCGAACCGTAGACCACCACAACATCCCGGTCCACGGCATCGGCCGGCGTTTTATCATCTCAGGGGTGAGGGTCATGGGGTCTCCTTCACTTCGTCTGTGCGGTACCTCCTCTTGGCTGCTGGCCTTGAGGAGCAACTGGAAGGCATCACCGTCGCCTACCACCTTGAGGTCAGCGACGTTCCTACTCGCCGCGCTCATGCTGCTGTTGTGTAGCGTCTTTGGTTTCATCTTCTCTTCCTTTCCCTGGTTTAACCCTCTCGGGTCTCATCGTTGGCGTTTCGGCGAATAGTTCGCAGCACACCGCACTGCTCTTGCTTGACATGATCGGCGCGGGTCCAGCCCACACAGGCGCTGGCGCAACGCAGGCCCCCAGGTGTGGGGCTTTGGCGTGCCAGTGCTTGCAATCTCCGCAGGTCTTCATGCTGTTCTCCCCATGGGCCACGGGTCGTTTCCGCGCAGGTCGTGGACGCAATCGCGACAGGTGTACACCCCTGCGACGAGCTGGACGTGGACGGCGGTCGAGCCGCAGACGCCGCAGACGCCGGCGGGGGCGTCGCTCTCGTCGGGCTCGGGAGCTTGGGGCAGGTAGAGCGCTGGCCAGTCGACCGATCCTGGGCCTTGCCAGAACACGATGGTGGTGCCCCAGTGCAGTTCCACGTCGCCGGCGGCTGTGACTTCGGCCGAGTCTGGCTCGCCGACGAGGGCTGCTCGCAGCTCACACAGGGCGCGGTCGGCGCGTTTGCGCAGGCGCTCGGCGTGGTCTTTGAGCTCTTGCTCGGTGGCTTCGGTCTTGTCCATGGCTTCCCGCTTCTTATCCACAGCTAGTCACAACATAACCCCTGTGATTACATAGCACTGTATAGTTGTCCACAAGACTACAACGCAGTGCCTGCCTAGTCGCTGGGCATAGAATACCCGTTGCTTTTCCTGTACTTGAGACGTTTCGCGAAAACCAGCCTATCGATCCTCTTCTGAACGCGCGGCCGACTCGCAGGCACCATGCGCAGGATACCCTGTTTTGAGTCGATAAGGTGGGCGTCGCGCACGACCTCGAGGATGGCGGCGTCTACCTCGTCGTTGCTCATGCGGAGCCCCTTCTTTGGGCGTCGGTCAACTATGTTGCCGTTTTGGTCTATGATTTCATAGTAGTGGTCGTGCTCGATGCGCTCGGTGATCTGCTTGGCCTTGGGCACCTTCACGGGTTTTTTCGGCGGCGGCTGCCAACGTGACTGCTCGACCAATGTGCCTGGGCACCCGTCCTGGTCACACCCGTAGTTCCGCACCACACCAGTTGCCTCGTCGAGCAGTTCTCGGCTCAACATGCCCTCTCCGCAGGTCTCACACTGCACGGGCGCTAGATCCTCGACCGGCAAATAGGCGGGCACCTCGGCCGGCGCGGCGCATCCTTCGGCCTCGTCGCAGACCCGACACTGGGGCGCGGTGGCGAGGTAGGCGCGGCGGTAACACGGCGGCTTGCCGGCGCGCTCCTCTCGGATGGCCGCGATGGTCCGGCGCATCTCGGCGAGCCCGCGCTCGGCGTCGAGGCTGAAACCGTAGGTCAGCGCCTCACGACGGATCGCGTCGATCTCCTCTCGTACTTGGGTCAGATCGGTGACGGGGGTTTCGTCGGTGGTCATCTTGCGCTCACTTGCTCGGAAAACCGCAGCTATTGTCGATCGAACTCCCCTCCAACGCCCCGCACTCCTCGCAGGCGAAGTCGCCCCCACGCCGCGGAACGGGGTCGGCCCATTCCCCAACGTGATCGGGTGGCGGATTCTGGCGGATAGGCCACAGAACGTCGGCGGCATCGTGGTTGAGGTAGAGGCGCAGCCGGAAAACGTCGCCGGCTAACATGACCTCGCGCAGTAGCCCGAGCCGATGCGCCTGCTCCTCCCAGTAGGGGGCTCCAAGCGTCAGAGTTCCCGGTTGATCGCGCAGCCCAAGGACGACGTTGCGCAGGCTCTCCTCGTGGTCCGGGTACTCTTCCAGATGCCCAAGGACGCGACCGACGGCCTCGAGGCTCTCGCGGACATCGTCGTCCTCGTGATGGATAGTCATGGTCATACCTTCTCCCGATCCTACGGGAACAAAACGAGGAAAGGCGGGAATATAACCCCAGAGGTATGGCGCCGCCGAAACCGTTGGTCGCCTGTCCTCGGGATGCTTTCTCGCTTCCTCGCAGTGCTCTCGCACCCGCTCGAGCATCCGAGTCGTGCGCCCAGAGTTTCTCCGGGGAATGATAATTTCGGCGCGCAGGATCTTGTCTTTGGCAAAGGAAAGAAAATCGGCGGCCACTTGGAGTCCGTCGGCGATCTTGCTCACCTTCCCGCCTTGGCCCTGGCGATGGCCAGCGCGAGGTTGCTCATGATCGGACCGGTGATCGGTGGAGGTTTCGGCTTGTCAGCCATCCGCTTGAGCTTCTCTTTTTCCTCGGCTTCCCTGGCAAGTCGGGCGGCCTCGGCCAGCTCGCGCGCGAGCTTGGCATTGGCGACTCGGCCCTCTGCGACATTGAGCAGGGCTTTGGCCTTGTCGAGCTGGGCGCGCTTCCGGGTCATGCTGGCGCGGCTGCGTCGGCCGGCCAGGAACGCGAGCTGCTCGACGAGCGGGGGCTGGGCAGCTTCGGCGGCGGCTTTGTGTTCGCGGGCCAGCGCCAGGGCTTCGGAAGCGTGCCGGATCGCGGACTCGTGGTCGCGGAGGTCCGCCTTGATCTGCTCGAACGCCACGATGGCGTCGGCGAGTTGCACTTTCTCGGTCTCGAGTCGCTGCTCCCAACCAATGGCCCGGTCGGTGGCGTCGGTGGCGTCAGCTTCCAGGTTGTTCACCTTGACGCGCAGGTCGTCGGCGCGGCTGTCGATCGAGGCTTCATCGTTGGCGATGTCCAGCTCGAGGCGTTGCACGTTTCGGCGCAGTTGTTCAATGTCAGCCATGGGAGCTCTCCGTTTCTATGTGCTTCTCGCCGGCGCACGCCCACCAAGACCGTCGTGTCTTCGCGATGGAGCGAGCGCTTCGCCGAGCAGCGGCTTCTGTCCGGTGTTGATGCAGGATGCGAGGGCATTCATCCTCGCCTACCAGGGCATAATCTCCGCTCGTATAGACATAGCCCATCCCCTCTTACTCTCCGTCGAGCAGGTCGAGGGCTTCCTCGGCGCCGGGGCCGGCAGCGCGCGAGCCGCAGTGAGCGCAGAGACCTTGCTTGTCGATCAAGACGCGGGGGCCGCAGATCGGGCACCAGGTTCGGGCCTTGGATTTGACAATGACTTCGACCGTACCCGCGAGGGATTCGAGGGCCCGGGTGATCGACGCGATCATTTCCTCCTGGCGCTTTTGCCCGGCAAGCAGTTTATCAAGAGCAGCGCGTGAAGCTGCGCCTTGGGCGAGACGCCAACGGGCATCGATCTCCGAGGGGAGCTCGCCAGCGGCCTCGGCCAGCTCGCGCAAGAGCTTGGTATTGGCGGCCTCGTTTTCGATCTCGGCAGCAGCCTCGGTCTTGTTCAAGGGAACGGCGCGGCTCGCGCAAGGCGCGGCCGGGATGGGGCGGCAGTCGCACCGTAGGATGTACTTGGCCATTTCCTCGGCGACCTGGATGTCGGTGGCGTTGTTCTGATCGACGGTCCCCTCGGGTCGGACTGCGCGCCACTGCTTGGCCGCGTCGAGTGCTTTTTCGAAAATCATGATGGATACCCTTTCTGGAGTTGGTCGAACCTTCCAAGAAATGACGCCTTGGCGTAAATTGGGGTTTGGGCCTTTAGGACCAGAGCCAGCGGTTCTGCGCGCGGGGTCCAGGGCGCCGGCGGGGTGCCCAGGAAGTCGCGTCGCTCAGTCATGAGCAAGACGTTGTCGGCGATCTTGACCTCGGGTGGCTCGGCGCGAGGCAGCCCGAAGCGGTCACAGATCGCGATCATGATCTGGTCTTCGATGGCGCGAAAGGTCGGCATGTGAAGCTTGAGGGGTCGGACCATGTCGCCGATGTAGGCTTCGGCAGCGTCGTGGAGTAGCCCCCAGAGCGCGTGCTCGGCCGGCACGATCCGCGAGACTTCGACGCTGTGCTGGGCGACCGAATAGAAAGATTTCATGTGGCCGTTGAAGCGGCACTGCATCGAGAGAGAATGGGCGATATCCTCAAGCTCGATCTCTTCGGGTCGAGGGTCGAGCGGCCAAAACATCACGCCCGTGTAAGTCTGGAACCAGTTTCCTGCTCGATTCCTCATGGCTACTCTCCCTGCTTGATTAGAGCTTTGGTGATGGTTTCGAGATCGTCTGCCTGCTTGGCGATCTCGCGAGCACGGACTCGGAGCACGTTTAGGGACCCCATCTCGCCGCCGAGACTGCGGAGGATCTGGTGGATGCGCCCTACCTGGAAAGCGTCGGCGCCGCGCAGGGCGTTGCGGAGACCGGCATGTTCCGACCGCGTGTGCGCCAGATCGGTTCGGAGTCGAACCAGATCCTCGGCAGCGCCAGCTCGCCCCTCGCGGTACCCCTCGCCCCTCGCCGTCGCGGTCAGACCCTCGAGGATGTGCGCAGCGGAGTGTTGTTCGACCAGCCGGCGCGCGATTGACACGACAAAGCCGCGGTCCAAGGGTTTGGCATCAATCGGTTTGGCGCGGCGCTTGATCACGGCCTTGAGCTTTTTGCCTTTGAGCTCGACCTCGTAAAGACCCCAGTTGCCCGGCAGCTCGTCGAGCGGGACTACGTCTTTCGGCGCTGCGATCCACATGTGATCGCAGTATTTGGCGATGTCGTCGGCTTTCGATGGGTTGGCGATCTCTCGTCGGAAATCGCTGCGGCTGACCTTGATCTCGATCGCGTGCAGGTATAGCCCACGCGAGGGCCAGAGGCCGATGGCCAGCGCGTCCATGTGACGCCGAGCCGAGAATCCGGCCCCGTTGGCGACCTCAGAGATCAGCACCGCTTCGTTTTCGTAGCGCGCTGCGACACCGTCGTAGACCTCGGTTGCAGTCCAGATCATGAGAGAACCATGTCATTGGCTTCCTTGGTTATCGCGACGGCGGTGGCGACCCACTCGATTGCTTGTGCTTGGTCGATGTATTGTCCGTCGCCTTCAATTTCCCAAACCAGCTTCACGGCCTGGTTGAGTTGTTCGTCGGTCGCTTCACCGTTGAACACCTTGGCCAGCACCCGACGGTAAGTCTTCGCAAATCCGTAGGGGAACCTGCGCTTCTTGACTTCCTTGAATCGAACAACGGGCTCGCTCATGATTGAACCTTTCCGTCCTCGCGCTGCGACCCTCGGTGGCGTTCATCGTTTTGGCCCCCAGAACACGGTCCAAACTTCTGAACCAGGCTTTTCGTCGTAGCAGTCGCAAAGGTCCGGTGCGTGGCTTCGTCGGCCCTTTTCGTATCCGATCAGCTTGCACGTCGACTGGCAGTGAGTCGAGGCGCGCGAGAAGAATTGACCCATGGCCCATCCGCCGAAGTAGGCCGCGGCGCCCATGAGAAAGACCAGGGCGACGAGGGCTGCGACGGCTCTGACGAAGGCTCCGAATGTTTGGTCCGCGTACATCAGTCGAG
>Ga0075116_10000806_pt1 | contig 14455 bp, 8 predicted proteins | sample AntAceMetag02UKC_FD_69786 | JGI IMG/M metagenome (GOLD analysis project Ga0075116, IMG submission 69786) | Saline lake microbial communities from Ace Lake, Antarctica- Antarctic Ace Lake Metagenome 02UKC | ecosystem: Environmental > Aquatic > Non-marine Saline and Alkaline > Saline | place...
ATTTTAGTTTCAGTTACAGCATCTGTTTGAATCTTTATTTCTGATATAGCATTTGTTTGAACTTTAACTTCTGAAATAGAATTATCTTGTATATTAGTTTCATTTATTACGGGCACAAGAGCGCCAACAGTTATTACAGAAGCTTTTTGAGTAGCATCTGGGGAATAAATACCTCTACAAAGAAATATACATCCTTCGGCGAATGCATCTGCATATGTTTCAGATGTTTGTAGTATGGAAGTACTTACAGAAGGATCCAAATAAACAAATCTATTGGCTGTAATAGTTTGACTACCAGAGGATATAGTATAAGGATCTGCAGGTAATAACAAAGGTAGATTTATTATTCCACCTGTCCAACTTATATTATCTCTACCTGTTGAACTAAATATAATAGTTGTGGTCCATCTATTTTTAATAGTCTCTGGAATTAATTGCCAAGGAACCTCTCCACTTGCTCCTACTCTTATTGCTGATTCTGCTATAGCTCTAATACCATCTACAGTAAGGTCTAATTTTGGATCACTTCTAGTTCCACCTATACCTCCATCCGCTACCCAAAATACAGGATCCTCTCCACTTGCATTAGCATCAAGATAAAACTTTTCATCTCCACTATCCCAATCAATATTTTTAATCACATCTACAGTTAATTCTTCAAAAGTTCCTACCCTAACAAATCTGAGTTCACTTAAAGTAATTTCAGTTTCACCAGTAACAGGCAATAAAATAAGTCTTATGTATTTATTTTTCAAGTTGAAAGGAAAATTTGCAGTATAAGTGCCTGAGCTTGTCAGATGCCACATGTTTGTTAAAGCGTCTGTTACATTGTCGTAATAAGTTAATGTATTGTCGGCATCAAGTGCTCCTGCATCCCCAGAAAGATATTCCCAATCACCATATAAATAATCACCATCTTCATCTTGATTTAAATACTCCACAAGTGCATAACATTCTTTATCCACAGTAAAAGATACTTTAGAAAACTCTTCTTCATTAGGAGACTCATAAGTTATTCTAACTCCCAAACTTGTAGCAAGATCTAATCCTGTATAAGTTACACCTATGCCTAAATAACCATCTATTAATTTTTGTCTATTTTCATAAGTTGAAAAATTATCTATTCTATGAGAAGCTACACTAAGATTTGTAAGTAAGGAGTTTACTTTATCATAAACAGTTATATGGGAGACAGGTTTACTCAACATATAATCCGGTATCGCTACTTGAGATGTCTTAGTAGACGCCGTATCTAAAACCCAATCCTCAGCAGTTGGTGGAGTATAAGATTCTGTTTCTGGGTAAGTAACTCTAGTAGAAGAACGAGTACCTATTTTAGAAACTGCTCTTACTCTTGCTTCTAATCTACAACCCCATAAAAAGCCTATCGAATTTAATTCTGTTAATTCCTCTGTTGGTATTTTTATTAACTCTCTATAATCCGTAGTAGTATGAATAGGTGAAGTATAAACAATAGTTCTTTCTCCCCCTATTGTTATTTCTTTGGTTACTGTTAAAGTCACTTCAAATTTATCAACATTACCCCAATCATCTTCTTTCTCCCAAGAGATGTCTACACTACCAAACAAGTCTACAACCTTAACTTTAGTTGGTGGTTTAGGAACATAAGGATAAAATTCTTCTACAATAGGATTGCTTTCAACACCCAACTCTGAAAATGCAACTATCTCTGTTCTAACCCCATTAATATTACCTAATGCTTCTGAAGAAGTGTTAGTTAAATCATCCCCATTTTTATCTAAAAGATTATAAAGCTCTATTTTTTTATCTATATCATATTTACTTAATGTGTATGATTTAGAAAGTATCCAAACACTAGAATTATTCCTCAAGTATATTGTTAATCTATATCCTGCTATAGTCAAGGAATTTCTAACTAAAAATTCTGTATCTTCTGGTGTTAAAGATCCACCATCCCACATAAAATGTAAATACTCAGTAACAAAATAATTATAATCCTCATTAGAAAACTCTGCTCTTGGTCTACACTTAGGAACTAATCTAAAATTACTTACAGGATTAGGTAAAATAGCATCTTCGTTATTTAACTTTGCAGACAAAGAATTTAAATTAATTGTTCTAACAATAGAATCCCCTTCAATACCACCTTCATAAGTAGGAGTTATTACTAAATTATATTCCTCATTTATATTAGGAACTGTTATTATTACCCCCTGAGTTCCTATTTGTGCAGATACAAAGGAAGAAGAAACCTGAACACCACCTGCATTTTGCACTATAATGTTTGAGCCTGCATACACTTTTGTTTTATTGATAGTACTAGCAGGTTCTGTTATAACAACCGTAAATTGATTATTAAGAACATCGGCGGCTTCTATTGTTACATTTATGGAGGAAATACTTCTAGCAGATTTCGTAGTCTCTACTTTTACAAGACCGACTTCATTATAAGCTGTAATACCACCGCAAACTGTATTCCTCACTAAACCATGATTTTCTTTATGGTAACTAACAGCGGTGATGCCTGCAACTCCATTTTCTTCTGGAGAAACTTCTATTATTCTATAATCTTGAACAGCATATGAGGCTTCTCCTAACTCGTAAGTATTAAATTTAGCTGGTTTAATAGAACCAAAATTAGAGTATACTTTTTTACCTTCTATAGAAGTAATCTCATATTCACCTACAAACTCTTCTGCATTTAAGGGAGTTCCATCATCAGGACATACTAAATCTGTAATAACACCTGTCACTTTACCACATAAAGGACATGCTGTACCTCCCACAATATGTGTAACTCTTAAAATTAAAGGCAAAGATAAAGTAGAAACATTTTGATCTAAAATTACATATTCATCTGTAAGAGCTTCATAACCTAATAATCTACCGCTAACAGTAGTTTCTTTTAGTACGTAATGATTAAAAGAGAATACATTACCTGCTGTCATTGTAAGATGTTCTATACCCATACCAAAGGATATAAGTTTTTTATTATTTTTTCCTATACTTAATAAATATGCTAACTCTCTATCTATTTGGGAAGGTCGGGTAATACCAGTTAATTTAATTTCTACTTCTCTAACTGTATTTTTAACATCCAAAACATTAACAACATCTACATCAGGATCTACAAGTTGTCTAGTATCCAAATTAAAACGATTTTCTCTATTAATAAATTGTGCTTTTATTAAATTATGAGTTTCAGATATAGGCTTATAAGCTAATGAAAAGGAATCTTTTATAATATTACCCATACCTATTGTCTTAGTAGAAATCTGGGCTTTATCTATTACAGGCATATAACCACTACCTACCCACATAGGAAATGCTCTAAATGTATCACAAATTACTTTTAACCAATCAATAGCACTACTTGTATTATCTACACCTATATTTAAAGTATACCTTTTTTCACCTAATTGATAATAATTGTAATACTCGTTATTGATGTCTGAAATAGGCAACCCATTTGTCCAATAGTCATTACCATTACCATTACCAACATAGCCTTTCATAAAAGTCAAATCTGGTTCCGAAGAAGTTCTTTTAGTAATGCCTCCAATTACTGCTCTTGTCCAACCCTCATCGTTTGTTCTAGCGAATACACAGTTACCCAAAATTACTTTAACAAAATCTATCTCTATAGGTGTAACATCAGGCTCACTTTCAAAATTACTAGAATAATCGTCATATCCAGATTCATTTGTATTATTATCTTTAAAAAAAGCATCTGCGTTCCTATAAAAATTAGTACTTAAATCAGATAAACCATTAACAGAAATAGAATCTGCTCGACGAATAATTCCGTCAGGAACTAAAGTATCACAATGCTCGGCCGCATCTATAAACCAATCTATAGGTAAATTGGACTGATTTGTAAACTTACCTAAACCATATGTTTTAGATAATATTAAATCATATAAACACCAAACAGGATTATCCGACCATTCTAAAACCCATTCTAATTGACCATTTTTATCCTTACTATAAGTACAGGGTCTACCATTATGCAACATACTTCTATATTGATTTATATCCTCATCAAACCATGCAAGTTCATGAGTAACTTCAATAGTTTCTTCCTCTGTATCGTAAGTACCTGCTTCCATAACAAGGTTAGTTATTAACTTAGGAACCCATATCATTTTACCTTTTAACAAGGCTGTGATATTTGGAATAGAATTGCTAAATTGAGAAGTGGCTTGGAAATTAATCCCTAGCAAAGCGGTGCTCGGATAATTAGAACCGTTGTAGGAGACTTCTTGAAAACCAGTAACTTTTAAATCTGTGGCGCCTGGTCTATGGTTATCTGTTTCTTCCGTCCAATTTCCACATAATCTTACAATTCTTACTTTAAGACGTTTTGCTTGGGTATGAATAAGGTTATTGACTTCCGCTTGTATTCCCAAATCAACTAATTCTTTGTATGTATCATCATCTCCCTTACCAAGATACCCGGAATATCTTGCACTATCAAATCTTTCTCCATCAAATTCTAAATTTAACCAAGCACACATACCAAAAGCACCAGCAGGGAAAGCCGCTATAATCTCATGCACTTCTCCTAAGTTTGCCTTTTTCCATTGCAAATCTCTTATAGGTATAGCAGGGTATACTCCTATCACAGCATTAGTATGTCCAGTCCCTGCTAATTCATAAGGTATGTATAAATAGTTACCACCATATAAATCATCTTCCGTAGGTTCACGAGTGTAGGAAAAATTAGAATCAAAATCTGCATCTTCAAAACCAACTAATATAGCAAACTTGAGTAGCTCATTCGTTTTTGTTTTTTTAGTTACACCTTTACTGGTTACATGATACACAACAGTGGTAAGCTCTATTAAAATATTATCAACATCAAAATTCTTTGTAGATAAAAATTCTTCATAATCTCCGTTTTCTGTCAAATCTTTATCTGTAGTATGAAAAATAGAAGAAGTATTCCAACTTTCAAAATTATCTAGATTTGACATTCCGGCTGTAAGATTCTGATCACTTCTACCATTAAAAAATTTATAAGAGAAATTAGTCATACCTGAAGAAATCATATCATTTACATATACTTGTTTAATACCTGAACATCTGCCTTCTCCTAAACTAATTAAACGATGTAAATATTGGTCATACATTATATCATACTGAGACAAGGGTCCGTCGATCGTGCCGTACTGTTCTTCAATATTTTGATATTTAGCCCCAAAAACACTTGTGATTACAAAACCACCTAGCCCAGGAACCCAATTCTCATCTTCTTTATCAAAAAATGTTTCGTAATTATCGTGTGAGAAAAAACTATATGTTTCACCTGGCGATGGGGATTGACCTATATACCACAACCAAAATGCCTCCGTAAAGTCAAAACCATAAATCAAAGCAAATTTATCTGCATACACTAGTTCCCATTCATCTCTTTTCATTAAATAACGAGACCCTTCAGGAGGAGATATGCTAAAGCCACCCACAACATATACACCCAAACTTGCTACTTTTCCTGCTCCAGAATCAAAAGTAACAGTCCAATCTTGAGACCCTCTATCCTTATTGTACCAATTTGTTTGTGCTTTATATGTAGAAGTTAAAGAATCCCCCTGAGCTGCCAACACACCTGCATAAATACAAGCACTAAAAAAAGTTCTTCTATCCCTGTTTACAAGAGTGTTATCTTCCCTGTATATAAAATCTTCTGCTTCATAAGTATTATTTACAGAAAGAATATCTACCAAAACATCGTTAATATAATCTTGGGTTATATCTATTACTGTACCTGAAGAATCTGTTTCAGCCTGTGCTTCCCTCATTTTCCTCTTAATTTTTACTTTGGCCGCCTCTACATTTTTTACCAACCCCTTGGAAAGAGTTTTATTAATATATGCTGGATCAGTATCTTCTTGAAAATCATAAAGTGCAATTCCTCCTCCATTTTGATATTCCTCATAAAAAGTCGTCCAAAATTTTTGCTGGGCTATTTCATCCCAAACCCTATAATAAAAAAGTAATTGATCACCACTACCCTGGATTGTAAACTCTATTCCCCTTATAGGTTTATCTGTTCCTATAACATGCAAAGTGAAATTGGGTATATCTGAAATAAGAGGTTGTCCATTATAATTGCTCCATTCCCACTCTCTCTTAGGAGCATATTCTTTAGCAGAAGATATTATATTTCCACCTGTCAACATTTCACCATAAACTACAGGTATAGCTATACCTTCTCTAGCAGTAGAACGTATATTCCAAGTAAAAGAAGGACTATCATCTGATGGTCCACTACTACTAGCTAAATCAGGACCAAACAAAGCATTTGTTCCATAAGAAATAGCCATACTCAAAGCAGTTCCTCCTACCATCATACCAATACTAAACCCTATAGCAGAGGTTGTTCCAGCAACAAAACCACCACCCCAAACACCAAAAGAAACAGCTGCTTTTAATCCTAAAATTATACCCGCCGTTATACTACCAGGCTCTTCTATATTAGGATAAAATATTAAATGATCATCGCTTTTTAATCTAAGATTCAAAGCTCTTAAAGAATCATCTATTAATGTATCGTTATGTCTTAAAGAAAAATTACCTTTTTCAAATATATCCCAAAACTCTGGGTTAACTTTAAGAAAACGATTCATGAAAGGAGTAAACTCCCTCTCTTTAGATTCGAAAGTCTGTATTTCATTAGGCAATAAAGGATTTTTTATAATTATTAATTTTGGCATCTATAATACCCTTCTATTCTTTTTTTAATTGCTGAAGAATTTAAATCCATCACACGAACTCCACCTCTCATTCCAGATATAGCTATGTTAGGAACTTTAACCACAATGGCTAAATGATTCGGAATAATTGCAGTAATATCTAGTTTCATTAAAACCAAATCATGTTTTCTAGGTTCTTCCACTTTTATAAACTTTAACTCCTCTGCTCTATTTAACATATGATTTTTACCCAACTTAGACCAATTAGGTTCATACCACCAATCTTTTAACTCTATATCTAATAACTCTTTGTAATATAACATAGCTATACCATAACAATCGCATCCATTCCAATCTCTTCCTAAATGCTTATAAGGTATACCTATGTACTTTTCCCATTTTTTCATAATTGCCTATAAATTAACTAGTGTTGGAAACCCACCAAAACGTAAAGAATTATTATGAGCTTTGCATCCATTAGGACCGTTCAAAGTATGATCGCAAGAGGTTGATTTAACATGAGGGTAATAAAAAATAATTTCACCTTCTTCATTTAATACTGTACGAAACCCTTGATCTCCTGATTCCCAAGTACAATTATCATCCTTAAAAGAAAAACTACAAAAATCTTTAGTATACGTTCTACCGGGCAATGTAACTCCTACAATGTTATACTTATTCTCTAACTCAAAAGTAATCTCTTCCTTAGATATACTTATACTATCTACATATGCATCGTCTTTTATACAATACTCTTTACCCTGGTCTAATACATTATCAAAAGTTCTTATATGTGTTAATTTACTTCCTTGTAAACCATCAATAGTTTGTATAGCATCAGATATTGTTCTATCCACAGCAGATACAGTCAAATCAATACTCATAACTTCATTTTTAGCATTAGTACCTATTGGTTTAATTTTAAAAGGGAAAGGCAAATATTTCATAGGCTCATCGTCACCATTAGAATCATCTGGTAAATAAAAATCTACAGGTTTATTTCTATTAGTCAAAAATAATGTTTTAGCTATTCGAATTTTATCCCCAACAGCACTTTTAAAATCTGGAAAGTTATACAAAATGAGAAGAGTGGAACTACGAAATGCTATTTTTTTAAATTGCCCTACATTTGGCCCACTTTCAAAATAAATTGTCCAACACCATCCATCATCACTTTCATTTAAATCATACCCAGAATCATCTATAAGATTACTTACTTCCAATGATATTTGTACAAGAGCAAAACCAACGTATTGCACATAATCTATTAAAGAAGGTGTAAATACAGTAGAGATTTCTAAGGCAACTAAATCAATATAATTGTACTGCTGATTTTCTGTTTCTCTAAAAAAGGTAACTGGTGCTTGTCTCATTATTATACTCCAAAAGTTGATTGATAAGAACTAGCGATATCTTCTTTAAAACTTAAATCGTATGTTACTGCATCAGGTATATTCATTGTATGAGGTAATTCTTCCATATCAAAATTTACTTTATAAGCTTTTTGTATATACGTCCCTGCAGGGTAGTCATTGGTTAAAGGTTCATCCAAACTAATTATCCACACATTGCCATTGAAATTCATATAGGTAATTCTATTTATTTCATGAATAGTTGTTACTTCAAAACCCCTAGCAAAAGTTTTACATAGGTAAATTTCATTCCCTGCTTCTCCTTCTACTGCTGAAAAACCTAAATCCTGAGGAGTAATTGTATCATCTAATCCTATAGACATACCCAAATAAGATAACCCTTTGTCCTTAGCTTGATCCAACCTTGTTTCCAACTCCCAACAAGGCAAGAAGAAGTTATCATAAGCCCCTTGACGAGCTTTCCAAAAGGCTCTAATCTCATTTTTAAGTTTGCTACCAATAGTAGAGTTTCCTCTATATAGATGGTTCTGATATCTAAACTTGAAATTAAAAGTCTCTCTTTCTGATACAAGAGCTCTTTGGCTCATACCATTTTCAAAAGGAGTCTTTACTACATTAAAAGTGGAACCTCCCGATACATCTATTAGATCTGGTTGCCATTTAAAAATTTCATTACTCATAATTTACACCATATTTCTTTTAGTCATTATATTAGAATTATTTTTAATCGCCTGTATTCCAGCCGGAGAAGACATCGCTCTGAATATACTTTGACTATCCATTCCAGTTATACTATTATAAACAACTGTGTTAGGCATTGCCTGTGAAGATAAAGAGCTTGCTTGTGGTGTTGAAGGAGAATAATAAGGATTACCACCAACACCAGAACCTAAAGGCTGACTAGTGTAACCTGAACTATCCGCACCTCCACCAAAGCCTGCAAAGACCTGACCTATATTAGCTAAACCAGCCTGAGCCATATTTGCAAAGAATCCTTTTGTTCCTCCTGTTCCTACAGAACCTTGTCCTCCAGCCATAGCCATTATAGCATTAAAAATACTGTACTTTAATATCATGGCCGCTATATCCTCTAATATAGACGATGCCATGTCTTTAAATTTTTCTTTTATGTCTACACTACTATCCCCTATGGTAGACAAGATATCAGCAAAATCATTAACGCCCCCAACGGCTAAGTCCTCAAAGTAATCATTCCAACCTCCGAATGTATTCTTCATCTTTTTATTGAGTCCATCTATCGCAATACCACTTTTTAAAACATCTTCTTCTAGTTTATCTAAAAATGCGTAATCCTCAGGAGCGGCATCATGTAAAGCAAAATACTCCCTCAAAGCGCCAGTTGTTTCAAAAACCTCTTCTTTTAAAGAAATATAACGTTCTTTAATTTTAGGTAAAACACCAGGTTTATCTTCTTCTTCTAATTGTTTATACGCTTGAAGTTCTAATTTAAACTCTCGTATAGATTTAGTGGCAGTCTCTATTTCACCTTTCCCTAAATATTGTTTCATGCCTCTATACATTTCCTCGGACATTGCATTCACAGTTTTATTAGCTATTACTCTTTCTTTTTTTATCCTCTCTGCATCGAACCTTCTTGTTTTCCAACGCTTTTTCTCCCTATCCATAAAAGCATTAATCTCTGACTCATAAGAAGCTTGCATAGAACTAAGTTTCTTTAACTGAATAGGATCTGCAAATCCTCTTAAATTCTCATATTCTTCATCCTTTTTAGATTCCCCTAAATCTTTTAAAGATGCATTCTGCATATCTTTAGCTTCTTTTAGTTTCTTATTTATCTTCAAAGTCTCTTCGTATAACTTAAAAAAAGCATCCTGTTGTCTCATATCGTACTTTTTATCCAAGCCTTTTATCTTAAACCATTCCCTTATATCAAATGTTTCACCTTTTGGTGTAGCATCCTTTAATGCTATTGCACTAGTAATTTGACCGGCAAAAGATTCAGCTTCCATTTTTAACAGTTTTATAGTGTCCGGATGATTAATACCGTCCTTTATTAAAGACTGGGTAGCAAGGCTTAATCTCTCCTTGCCTTTAACTATTGCTTTATCTAATAACTTTCCAGGAGAACCACTAAAACCAAACATTTTCATAATTACATCTAAAGCATTATCTACCTCACCCTTTTGTCCTCTAGTCATACCTTTAACTACATTCGGACCAACAGAGGGTTCTATCGGCTTAAAAGGTTTATCATCCAAACCATCTTTAAATAATCCATTCCACATAGCCGACCACTTAATTGCTTTACCATATGCAATCACACTCTTCGTAAGTTCCTCCATCTGTTTAATTTTTTGATCGCTCGTAGTCCCATCTATCGCTTCCATATTTCTTTCATGAGCATCGATAGCAAGTTCTATATTCTTCGTAAGTTCGGGATACTCATTTTTAAGTCTTTCCAATGTCTGAATATATTTTTCACTTACATCATCCCCTGCATCATACTCTTCCTTTATGCTCTTCAAGGCCGCTGAATAAACTTCTAAAGACGTGATAATACTTTTAGTTTTTAAAGAAGCTACGGCATAAGATTTAGCTGATTCTTCATTAGCATGAGCTAATTTCCATACTGCGGCTGTGGCCGCACCTAAAGCTATTGTTATAAGTATCATAGGATTATACATAGCCGCCCAGGCCGCATATTTAGCCGTTCCAATAAATAAAGCTTTCACTCCTATCAAAGCCCATGAAAGAGCATAACTTAGAGCAAATAACCCTGTTGTCCACATAGCAGTTTGAGTTATCAAACTAGTTATAGGTCCTCCTGCTAAAGCAACAAAAATATTCAGTACTCCCCTAACACCATTTAAAATCTCTGCAAAAGCACTCTTAACTCCACTATCACCCAAAGTAACGAATAATACTCCCCAAACATCTTTTAAATTCTTAATAGATACTTCAAGACCTGTAAATTGTATACCTGCCATTTCTGCGGCCGTACCTGCATCATATGTTTTCTTTAAAGCCTCACTAAACTTATTCGCGGCAAACTCCTTAACTAAAATACTGGCAGCCTGAGCACCCCTAAGTCCAAACAACTCAAAAGCACGAGCCATATCAACTGTTTTCTTTTCAGAATTATATAACACCTTGGTTAAATTTAATAATACTTCTTTATAACCAATAGTTCTAGGATTAATTTTATCTAACTCTATTCCTGATTGAGTATATGCATCTTGTAATTTTTGATTGGGTGCTATAAGTCTTTTCAATACTTGTCTTAAACCAGTACCAATGGTAGATGCTCTAATACCATTATTAGCTAAGACCATCATTGAGGCCGCAGTCTCCTCTATAGATATACCTGCAAGAGAAGCAGATGCACCTACAAAGTTGAATGCGATTCTCATTTTATCTATTGTAAGTTTAGATTTATTAACAGCATTGGCCATAACATCTGCAACTCTTCTTGACTCAGATGCTTCTAATCCAAATGCTCTAATAGATGTTGTAAGTAAATCAGTAACCTGAACCATAGAGGAGAGAGTACCAGTAGCTAAATCAGAAACACTCTGCATGGCGGTCATTGACTCAGCCGCACTAAACCCTGACTGAGATAAAAGAACCATCCCTTTACCTATTTCAGCAGTAGAGAATTTTGTAGTAAGTGCAACTTCCTTAATAGTTTCACCCATTGCGGCTACTTCTGTTTCTGTTGCTCTTGTAATAGCTTGTAGATTTTTAAGAGCTTGATCATATTTTATTATTTCCATCCAACCTTGTGTAAAAGCAGAAGTAACCATCATAATAGCACGACCAGCAAATCCATATGCAAGGAGAGTTTTAAAAGCAGAACCTACTTTCATCATACCTGCTCCATAAGCCTGAGTAGACTTAGCACCCTTATTCATACTCCTGGTAGTTTTATCCACAGATTTAGATACAGCATTTTGGGAAGTAACCAACTCCTTATTCTTTTTCTTTTGATTGCCTAACTGAGTAGTAAGAGATTTAACTCGGGTCTCTAACTTTTTAAAGGCTTTAGCCACCTGCGGATTTTGTTTAAGTACAAACTGAATTCCTAATTGCACGCCACCTGCTGAACCCTTTGCTACATCAAACATGTCCCTCTCCTACGTATTCACCTGCTTATTAAACTTACTAATCCTCTCTTTTGTAAGAGCTTCTCTTTCCTCTTTAGAAAGATGTTCATAATCTTTTGGATCTACACATAACCAACCTTCATCTGAATTTTCCTTCTCTTCTTTATTCAAATCTATACCATGAATGCCAGCCTCAAATGTCATCCTTCTCTTTTCGTCCTCATGGGCTTTTTCGAGGAGGAATCTGAACTGTCTATTAGTGAGTCCTCCTTCTTTAAAATGCTTTCGGAAGATGTCTTCAACTCTGTACTGAGGGTATCGTCTGAGAAAGATGGCGGTTGCCTCACCAACTGAGATAGTTTGTCCATCAGTGGAAGGCTTTTTAAGTTTTTTTCAAACGGGTCCAGATAATTCATATTATAAATAAGAGCTATCAACTCCGTTAACTGAAAATTTGAAAAAGATTTGCCTATATCCACCAACTCTTCCTTCTTTGCATCTGTAATAAGTTCTAAAATTCTTAACATATTACTTTTTAAAGCATCTAATATAAATGTTACAAAGGCTATATTATCCCCACCTTCTACATTTTCTGCATACCAATCAGTTAAACACTTTGTTATGATTCCTTCCAACTCTACTTGGTCACCCATTGACAAAGGGTAGATTGTGAGTTGCCTCAGATTGCGGGTACCTACTTCAAAGCCCCTTACAATCTGAGGATTCATTGTTGCATTATCTCTCTCCGGTGTATCCATTGTATGTCTCCTTAAAAATTAATTAATTATTCAATCTGTAGTATCTGGTGTAAAGAATATTCTACCCAAAGGCATAGCATTCCATACAGCATTACCATTTGTTACTGATCCATCCGCAGGTGTGGCCGTAATTACTATCGGCATACTAGCACCTTCTTCTTTTTGATCTTCTAATTCCGCTGAAGATGTTATAATAGCTTTAGGAAAAATAAAGTTTATTTCCTTAGTACCATCAGGAAAAACACCTTTAGCTTCTACTCTTAAATCTACAGGAGCAATTCTGGCGCCTAACGCAATTTCTCCAGAATACTCTGTAGCATAAGCCGGCAAAGTTCCATCCAACCCATGAGCAAATGCCATATTAGCAGGAGTGATTTCCATCATATCCCCTTCTAATGAAGCACTCTCTCTAATAGGAAATTTAGCATCCAAAAGCATAGGATAACCAGTTTCAAGATCCCACCAATCAACACTACCCATATACTTCGTTCTTGCCAATGCTCCTATTGAGTCAGACGCCGATAATTGAGGAGATGTCTCACCAATATGATCAGATGCTGTATCTACTCTAATCTGCATAAGTCCAATTCTTACTGCTCCACTATCTTTCGTTCTTGGTCCAGCCATAATATTATTACCTTTCTAGTTAATCATTATTTACTTTAATTTCTTCCGGAGTTTTCGATCCGAGATATTGTTCTCGTAACGATTGTTTTACATCTTCTCCAAATGTTTTCATTTCACCTGGAAAAAAATTAAACGTATTCATTTTACCACATTTACTACTTATACATCTCATTTTCAAAGACCCAAATATATATATTTCTACAGGTGGAAAAGGACTTGAAGAATATTTAGGATTTCTACCATAACAAAATTTCCAAACTCCATTAGGCAACCTTTCTATCAAGCGTTTACCACAATGCTTACAAACATAAAAATTCTTTTTTTCTTCTGTACTATTCTGTTCCATTGTATTGGGCCTCTATATAAACCGATGATTAGTAAAAAATACATACAAAACTGAGGCTGATACCTTGACGATAAAGCAACGAATTGTAATAGTGCATACACAAGTATGCGTTTTTTCTACACTTTTGCTGGCCATTGTAAAGTTACTGTTAAAATTCTAAATTTAGTTCCATCAGGACCTAACATATCTTGTGAACCTATTATACCCTGAACCATAAACTGACCAATTTCTGTCCAGTCTGTTCTAGTAGGAAAGTTTTTATAAAGCGGTATCCTTTTTATATCGTCTACAGAAGATGTATCTGCATCTACCATTAAATAAGTAATTACTTTATCTACTAATTGTGCTAACTTATAACCTTCTTTATCTTTTCTTTGTAAACAATATATCGTGAGCATTACTTCTGATAAACTACCTTTACTTGTTTGTCCTATATTTACAGATACCCATTGATCTAAAACTTTACTACTAGTATCTGGTTTAATTAAATTCTTATCAAAAATAACTTCTATACCATGATTACCTTTAATAGTATCTACAAAGTATTTAATAATACTCGCTCGCATATTAGATTCTCTAGTAGTAGCAT
>Ga0075116_10000808_pt1 | contig 14426 bp, 16 predicted proteins | sample AntAceMetag02UKC_FD_69786 | JGI IMG/M metagenome (GOLD analysis project Ga0075116, IMG submission 69786) | Saline lake microbial communities from Ace Lake, Antarctica- Antarctic Ace Lake Metagenome 02UKC | ecosystem: Environmental > Aquatic > Non-marine Saline and Alkaline > Saline | place...
GGATTTATATTTAAACACTGTTCTAACTTCGTAGCCCACTCACTACGTTTGCCATATAAAGTACCATAAAAAATGGCTTTGCCTGATGTTGAGTTAGGAACTCGTGCAGATCTTTCAGGAATAGAAGTAGCGCAATGCATAACAGGAATATCAAAATTAGCTATATCAACAACATTCACTACTATTGCATGTGTTAAATAAGGTAATTTCTGATTAAAATTATCTACTCGCCTTCGTGTACCTGGAGAATTGATTTCATATTCTTCAGGTGTAATGGCCATATTTTCAATGACAAAGCCAACTCTGACTGGTGCAAGTGATGCAAGCCATTCTAAAATATCTTCAGGAATTATTGAATGAACAACTTCAAACCAAACTTGATCAAACTTCCTACCCCCAACCAATTCTTTCAATTTGTGCAACCATAATTGAGTATGGTACATAACAGGAACAGTTAAATGCTTTACCTTATTATGCCCAAATCCCTCCGCCATACCAACACATACAGGGTAAGAAAGTTTCTTCGCTGAAAAAAAGCTGCTAAACTCCAAAGGCAAATATAAGATATTCATATTAAACTCCTCCAAGAAGATGTTCAAAAGCAGTGTCATACGATACTATAGGAAATACTGTATAGAGACTATCTTTCGAACAATTCAAAATTTTAATAGGGGTAAAACCATAGGCACTATAGAGATTAGTTAATGCAATTAAAGCAATAGGATTAAAATAAGTATTAGTATCACCAGCCAAAGTCTCTACTGGACCAACCTTAATTTTACCATCAATAGAACCTCTATGCCCTAAATCCTCCTGACGGTAATAGCATTCTTTAGCACCTTCTTTAAAACCACCATCAGCGCCAAATAGAACTATACTTGAGGCTTTGCCAATAATAGCCATCTGCATCAAAACAAGTAAAGAATTAGATACTATAAAATGTAAGGGGTCATTAGTAGTTGGAACTGTCCTTCCAAAAGTTAAATTAAAGAAAACAAGTTTTTTATTATAATCATCAAAAAATTGCTGTATGTCAAAACCAGTATCCAATAACAACTGAAACGTATCACGCCAGAATGAAGATATGAAGGCATTGTCTTCATCCCTATTTAGAAAGTTGATAATATCACTCATAGTCTTAGGAACGCCTTCACGACTGCTACACATAATAACAGAGAATTGTTTATTAATCTGTTGCAAAATATACGTTTCTTGTACAGTGTAACTATTTAAACCAAAATAACAAATATCAGCGTCACGAAGCTCTTCAATTCTATGTTCAAGCTCACATATAGATGGCCCTGCTGCAAGGATAGCAATAGGTCTACCAGCAACGATCTTCTGAAGTCGCGCAATTCTTTTTTCTGCATCTGGGAGGTATTTCTCTTGCTGAAAATTCATTATATTTCCTTTCTAAGAAGATGATTAAAAGTAGTATCATACGATACTTTTGTGATTGTAGTATAAAAGCTATTTTCAGAACAATTCAAGATTTTAGTAGGAGCAAAACCATAAGTTTTATAAAGATTATTTAATGCTGTTGAAGCAATTGGGTTAAAAAAAGTAAGGGTGTCTTTAAGAATATCTTTCTTTGCATCCATAATAAAATTACCTGCAGTAACCGACCTATACCCAAGATCATCCTGCCTATAAAACCATTCTGTAGAATCTTGTGGGGCACCACCATCAGCGCCAAATAGGACTATACTTGAAGCTTTAGCTATTACAGCCATTTGAATCAAGACAAGCAGAGAATTGGAAATTATAAAATGTAATGGACGCATGTTATTTGGAGCTGTTCTTTCGAAATCCAAACTGAAGAAAATGAACTTTCTGCCATACTTAATGAAAAACTGCTCCAGATCAAATTTTGGTACTAATGCAAACGTGTTTCTCCAGAAAGAAGATATAAACATATTATCTTCCTTTCTATCAAGGAAAGCAACAATATCACCCATAATATCTGCAATACCCTCACGAGCACTGCACATGATAACAGAGAATTTCTTATCGATCTTATTGAGAATAGCTGTTTCTTGTACAGTATAGTTATTCATACCAAAATAACAGATATCAACGTCACGAAGCTCTTCTATCCGTTCTTCCAATGTATATATTGATGGGCCAGTAGCAAGAATAGCCACTGGTCTTCCAGCAACTATATCTTGGAGATGTTTTACCCGCTCTTCTGCATTTGGGAGATAGTCTCTTTGTTCAAAATTCATAACTAATCCTTTTGGTATTTATAAGTACAGTTTTCAATTTTAGACAAAACCCTACTCATTTTGGCTCTACTAATTACCTTAAAATACCTCTCTCTATGTAATTGAGAAGGTAAATTAGCAGGAGTTAAATTCTCTGCACTGACTTTTTCTACTCCCTTGACAAGCAATTTACATGATTTTATAAAAACCTTGCTCCTAATATCTTGATAAGTAGCATTTTTATTAAATGTTAATGGTTCTTGAATAATTATAGGTCCAGTATCAATACTTTCATCCATAAAATGAATGGTATTCCCTATTTGTGCATTAAAATAAATAGCCCACTCAACAGCAGTACATCCTCTGAATTTTGGCAGTAACCCAGGATGATAATTCACAATGCCAATCATAGGCGCATTAAGGATAATAGGTTGCATAATATGAGGACTGCCCATATTAAGTAGAAGATCGATGTTGAGATCCTTAACAAGTTTAGCACAAGATTTAGATGAATATTGTTTAACATAGTATATTGGGATCTGCTGTCTTTCAAAATTTTCCAATGGAATCGGTGGAAATCGCCCACCAACTCTTTCTGCAAAATCTTGTTTATGCTTCTCTGTAAATTTTTCAGCGCACATTATTATGGCATCAACTTTTAAAGAACGCCCTGTCAATTCCTGAAGAATATAACCAGTAAAAGGGCAGTCTTCTTTGCTAAGTAAACCTATTCTAAGCATAAATTACACTCCAAGATATTCAAAAGCAGTATCATATGATACCTTGGTAAAAGGTGTGTACAGACTATTTTCAGAGCAATTTAAAATAGCAGTAGGGGCAAAACCATAAGCTTCGTAAAGATTAGGTAGTGTAATTGGAGCAATCGTATTACAATAATCATTAGTATGTGCAATAATAGCATCCTTTGGAGTCCTTATAAGTCCACCATTAAAAGAACTTCTATGCCCAGGATCATCCTGACGGTAAAACCATTCATCTGGATCTTTTGAAAAACCGCCATCAGCGCCAAATAGGACTATACTTTGCGTCTTACCTACTATTGCCATTTGCATTAAAACAAGTAAAGAATTAGATACTATAAAATGCAGTGGATGCTCCTTATCAGGAACTGTTGTTACAAAACCCAAACTAAAGAAAATGAATTTTTTATTATGCTTATCAAAAAGATACTGCAAATCAAAGTATTTAGGCAACAAATCAAATGTGCCTCTCCAAAACGATGATATAAACATATTATCTTCATCTCTATCTAAGAAATCGATAATGTCTTCTAGAATACCAGGAATACCTTCACGGGAACTACACATGATAGCAGAGAATTGTTTATTGATCTGTTGCAGGATATGTGTCTCTATTACTGTATAGCTATTTAAACCAAAGTAACAGATATCTATATCACGTAACTCTTCAACTCTATGTTCAAGTTCACGTATAGAAGGACCAGGAACTATAATAGCCACTGGTCTTCCTGCAATAACCTTTTGAAGATGTTTAACTCTTTCTTCTGTATGTGGTAAATACCCTTCTGCATTCCAATTCATATATGTCTTGCTCCCCTGAAACTGGTATCCCCAGCATAAGCACACGCAAAACTTTCAATTGCGTCTTTTTTCACATGATCGTAGTAATCAGTTAAAACCTCTTTATTTGCGTTAAATAACAATCGATAGAACTCACTCTCTGAAAAACTAGTGAAGTTTACTGTAAGCAACTCAACATTTTTATGCTTCTCATAGAAATCAGCAGGGCCAGATATAAGACCTTCTTTGATAGCAGTATTATAGAGCTGAGAGCCTGGGTAAGGAGTTACTGGCCGTATCACTCTAATTTGCCCATAATCATTATATTTCTTCAAAAAGGTCATTGATTTCTGCAGTGACTCTTTTGTATCCCCAATATTTCCAAAAATGATATTAAAACCAATCCTGATTTCTTCTTTTTGTGTTAGCTCTATACCTTTTACAATCTGCTCTTCAGTCAGAACTTTATTCATCTTTATAAGAGAGTGGTTATCAAACTGCTCTATCCCATAATCAATAAAGGAACAGCCTGATCTTTTAAGCATTCTAAGTATATTTTTATTAGCGATATTCAGCCTTCCTGTACACCAGTAATTAATCTTTATATTTTCTTTCAAGATTTCTTCCGCAAAAGCAGTAACTCTTTCTTCCGAGAACATAAAAAGTTCATCCCAAAACGTTATGAAAGTTATTTGATGATCTTTTATGTATTTCTTTAATTCATCAATGACTGATTCAATCGAACGGAAACGAATTCCTTTTTCTAGCCGTTGACAAAAATTGCATTTGTAATTACACCCCCTACTGGTAATCATCCACATTGCACGATCAATAGGTTTCATCTGGTATAATTTGGCATTGATGTAATACTCCATTGGTAGTGGATTATAATATGGATAAGGAATTGAATCTAAATCTTTAATCACAGATTCTCTTTCATTTACTATAATTTCATCACCATCTCTGTATGCTATACCTTTCACAGTTTTAAGTGATAATCCATTATTCAATGCAGTGATTAGATTAAAGAAAGGAATTTCACCTTCACCCATAACAACAACATCTGCTCCTGTTACATCAAGAAAAAACTTAGGTGTTGGTGTGGGCCCATGCCCACCCAAAACAACCCAGGGTCGTTGTTTAGATTTCTTTATTGCCTGACATAACTTTACTATTTTATTGTATTGAAAATAACCTGCAGTGAAACCCAAACAAACAACATCGAAATGATTACAATCTAAATAATCAGTAAGATGCTCTTCAGAGTAGTGATAGATGTCTTGAGAATAGTAATGAATAGCTGTAAAGCCTTTCTTACGTAGATATCCAGCGACATAACAAGACCCCATTGGTATAGGATTTTGCGCCCCCTCATTGTCATACATTATAAATAGTATTTTCATCAGTACCCTATACATTCCTTAATCGCTAATGCTGTTTGTAAACTGTTAACACCATCTTTAATTGTCACGATTGGTTGCTGATAATTAAAGATGCAATTAAAGAAATGCTCTATCTCTTTAACAAAAAGATCGTTGCGTTCAAAATTAAAATGATAATACTCTGTACCATCTGGTTTGTCAACAGTTACTTTTGATTCCACAAAATCCATGATGATCGTACCTTCTTCGCCGATAATTTTACAGAATCTGGAAGGAGGTCGTTGAATAAAATCCATGTGTAAAGAAATAGATAAATTTACCCCCCTAAAAACCGTATTCATTAAAACATCAACAGTATCCTCAACATCAATTTCTAAACTACTACTACGCCCTCCAAGAGCAGCAACATCGTTGGGCATACCAAATAAATCATATAGATAATCAATTTCATGTATCTGTGATAGCACAACACCACCACCTAAATCTTTCCTAGATGTATACAACCCACGGTAGTCTTCCCATTTATGAAATCCTGGCATATACTCCCCTACCTCTGCCCGAACAGATAGTAGCTTTCCAACAGCGTTTTCTTTAATAAGTTTTTTAACAAGAGTATAGCAAGGATGAAATCTTAATTGAAATCCAACAAATGTAATAAGGTTCTTTGCTTCACATAAGGATATCAATTCATCTACACCATCCATAGAATGTGACAAAGGCTTCTCTACAAAAATATGACAACCAGCCTTTGCGACTTTAATACATGCTGGTATATGGAAACTAGAAGGATTACAGATAAAAGCAACATCTGGCTTTTCTAATAAAGCTTCGTCTAAGTCACAGAATTCCCAGACCGAGTATTTCTCTATAAAATCAATATCTTTATCAATGGTTAATTCTGGAGTTACTGTCTTTCTTAGATTACGAACCCGATACGCAAGAAACGATACGCTATCACCGAACTTAGCATGCAGGTTTCTTAAATGCCTCTGCCCTATACCACCAAGACCTACGAATAATATTTTCATTTCAATCCTCTAAATTTTATGCGGTTTAATCGCACTTAAAAGAAGCATAGCCTCTTTTGAATGACGAACAAGAACACGTTGAACTTTTCCATTCCACTTAAAAGAATCAGGAAGCAACGAGATTAAATGCCTTATAAACATAAGATTTGGATGTTTCCACAAAAATGGAAGTTGATAAAATTGCTCACACTTAACACCAATAAAATCTTCAAGTTCAAACGCCTTTTGAAAACCTTTTTTTGTAAAAGGCGTAACATGAGTAGGATCATCCCAAAATATCTTGTAGTCTGTACCCCAATCAGGAGTTAAGCACACAACTACCCCTGCAGGTTTTAAAACCCTATAAATTTCCTGAATAAAATGTTGTGTGTTAGAAATGTGTTCAATAACTGATTTTGAATAAACATAGTCAAAGGTGTTATCCTCAAAAGATAATTTGTCTTTTTCCAGATCACATTTTTCAACAAATATACTGTGCAAAGAACCAATACTTTTATCAACTCCACTAACAGCAAACCCATTTCTAACAAAGCCTATCATAGCGTTCCCTCTCCCAGTGCCTATATCCAACAAGCGCCCAGGAGATGTGAAAAACTGTTTAGTTAAATGATTGCATAACTGTTGTGGATATTGCTCATGACCATATTCGCTCTTTGGATAATTTAGTTCAATGTAGTTCATTCTCACTTCCTTTGTAGCAACTCAGGGTTTTCATATATATTACCAATAGCTTTAATGTACCCAGCCCAATCCCGCAACAACTCAGTGTTTGGATTGCCATACCCATCATTTTCTGCATGGCACTCCCAACAACCAACCGACATACGAACTACATAGGGAGTTATATATGTTGTATCCTGCAGTTCAACTATATCCCCCTCATAGATATCTACCCTGTTTTTATCTTGTAAACCAATGAATAATAGAGGCTTAAGCATTACACCATTCTGTAGATTAACAACAACTCCTTCCATATCCATAAGAATATGTTGATTTGGGTAGTAATACATTTTGTTTACTTCATCATCCCACGCTCTAAATTTTAGTTTTCTCATAGTTGTTTCCTTCCCATAATAATTTCACAAAGTTCAAAGTCTTCTGGATAGTCTAAATCAAAGGTTTCGTTGTTATCGATCTCAATTGCAGCACATTTTATCCCGACTAAACTTCTGTGTTTTTTAAGAGAGGCCGTTCTACACGAAAAAACCACACCAGTTGTTTTATATAGTGGTTCAAACTCCTGACTGGCAGGGCATCGTATCAAAGCATCTCCCTGATCTTTAAAATAATCAGTGTAAGGTTCAATCAAACCATTCTTGACTCGTACCATCCATTCAGGACGCATTCCACGAACATTTGTAACAGTGATAGCAGAATCTATTGTATCATCAGCCAAAATTGCATTGACACACTTATCAATATGTTCTGCTTTTCTGAAAGGTACTGGTGGTTCTAAACAAACAACAATATCAGGGAAATAGCCTTCAACCGCCAACCAATCAACAGCATGCAAAACAACATCTTCAGTAGGAACATCTTCTGAGATATCAGCAGGTCTTTTGAATGGTACTTCTGCACCATACGCTAATGCTACTTTTTTAATACCTATGTCATCAGTAGATACAATAGTACGATTTACTGTTTTTGACTTTTGTGTTGCTTCAATAGCATAAGCGATTAATGGCTTACCGCCAAGGAGTTTTATGTTCTTTTTAGGAACTCGAACTGACCCTCCACGAGCAGGGATTACAACTAATACTTCTTTTTTCATTTTATTCCTTTTTGAGATAACCACTGTTTATTATCAAAAATCTTCTTAAAACCAGATATGATATCATCCATATCAATAATAGTATTCGGCCAGCCAACTTGAAAAAACCCGAGATACTGTTCATTCTGTAACTTTTTCGCATTAGGTAATTCAGGGATAATATACTTTCCTTTATGGCAAGAAAAAGCATAAGCTAACTGCCTTTGAAATAATGGGTTATCCGACATCAAACGAGAGATTCCACTTGCTGCAGGTATCCCTTCTGAACGAAGCACTCTTGCAACAACATCTCTATGTATTCCAGACTCTTCACTTAACCAGCGAAAGCCCGCTGTATAAGGTGAATATGATTCTAAATGAGTTATCTCCTGTGGTATAAGAAACTCACTAAACTCACTAAGTTGCTCAACCAAATAAGTGTAATTTTCTTTTCTCATATCATTCAGATAAAGGAGATTGTCTAACTGAATAGAGCCTATCTCAGCAAGTAACTCAACTAACCTGAAATTATATCCAATAGCATTAGCCACAAAATCATCTGTTGAGTTTTCATCCAGTACTGACTCACCATGATTCCTGATAAGTCTGCATTTTACAGCAACATCTTTATCATCAGTAACAATTATACCACCCTCACCTGTCATTATATTCTTAGGCTGATTAAAAGAGAAAACACCAGCATCACCATGAGTACCTAAGTATTTATCATCGTATAACATAAGTGGTGATTGGGAAGCATCTTCAACCACTTTAAGTCCTTTAATAGTTGCTATACGCACTAACGTATCTAATTCACCTGCATTGCTATTCCAGTGAATAGGCATAATTGCTTTTGTGTAATCTGTGACAGCATTAATTATAGATTGGGATGACAAACAAAATGTATCAAGATCAATATCAGCAAATACAGGAACTGCATTAGCTAAAATAATAGAAGTAGCAGAAGCTGTAAATGAGAAAGGAGAGCAGATTACTTCATCTCCAGATCCAATACCAAATGCCATGAGTGCTGTTATTAATCCAGATGTTGCTGAATTTACTGCAATGGAATAATCTACATTATGGCAGCTTGACCACTTACTTTCAAGTTTTCGTACACACGGACCACCAAGAAATGTTACAAGATCTGTCAACTTTTCAACTTGGGTGCTTTTAAGATCTAAAATTTCCTTTGTGCCTGGTATAGGAGACCCAACAAACCCTGTTAAAGTACCTGCACGAAGTAACGAAGAAACATTTTCAACCATTTCTTCGGTTACAAATGGCTTTGATCTAAATTCAGTGGTTCTGATTGGCTTTCCGCCATTAATAGCTAATTTCATATTTATCCTAACCTTGAATGTACTACAAGTTTGCTATCAGATTCATAAATCAAATTTATCACTTCTAAAGATTTCAAGGCATCTTTTGCAGCAAATAATGGTTGTTTACCAATATCCAAATAAGCAAGTATATCCAAATAAGCATTAACAACCCGTTCATCTTTATAACTGTTTTCTACAATATAATCAAGTGTTAATTCAACTAAGCCTTCGTGTTGTAAACTATCTTTGAATTTGTATACTTGGTATTGCCTATCATCATCCAATATTCGCAACCTGCCTTTTGTGCATTGAAAGTCCAACTCAAAAAAATGATTCCCCCTTGATTCACCTGTGGCTTTTAAAAATGTAATAATACCATTTTTATGTTCAATCATTGCAACAGCCCCAGAATCTTCTTTGCCATGAACGATTCTTATCTCATTTAATATATCTAAACGCCCAGCTACTAAATGCACATCCCCACCAAAATACACGATCATATCTATCATATGGCTGGAATTCATATAAAGAGCTGTATCTACATAAGCAACTATGGTTTCAATTCTACCAAGTTCGCCACTATCCAACAATGATTTGCACTCCATATAAAAACTATCCCATCTTCGCATATGATTCACAACTAATAATGTATTTGCCTTCTCTGCTTTCTTTACTAACTTAATCCCAGTTGCAACATTCCATGTAAGAGGTTTTTCACAAAAAATAACCTCTGTTGGCAACCCTAATAACACCTGCTCATAATGAAGATCAGTTGGAGTTGCTATAACAAGAATATCAATCTGTTCCTCTAACAGCATCTCTTGTAAATCAGTATATCGATTTGGGACTCCCCATTTATCAGCAAACGTATTCAACTGTGTTTCATTCATATCACAACAAGCAGATAAACTAAGTCTGTTTATCTTACTGATCGCTTTTGCATGTGTGTAGATATGACGCCTTTTAGAATCATCATTAAATCCAGCTATACCACCACAGCCAACAATTCCAATATATTTTATATCGTTCATACAAACCCCATTTACTATACTACATCATTAGCAGCTGTTTCTATTATTGCAATTGTACAATGCTGAGCACCGCCATGAGCAAATACACACATTTTTTCGAGTGTGTACCCTCTTTTCTTACCAAGGAATGTTGAATGATACCCAAAAGAAATCACCTTTGATGTTGGTTTTAATATAAATGGTAGATTATCAGCTATCAATTTAAACCTGCTATTTAGGTTTCCATTATACATTTCCATTGATTTTCTATATGAATAAGGAGGATCGAGTATAACAGTATCAAATAGTTCGCCCAACTCATTTTTTGCATATAATACAAAATCAAGAGCATCGTATCTATAATTAGCAATCGCAGCTTCATCAATATCGTTCCTTAATTCATCGACTGATAATTTAGTTTTACCGGCAAATAAATTTAGAACCCTACCACTACAATTCAACTCAACCCATTCCTTAATCTTTGGAGATTCAAATGTTTGCCTTCTTAAATTTGTATTTATCAGTTCTAAAATCATATCCTTATACCCTATAAAACATACCCAGAGGAAACAGCGTCATTATAGAACATTTGCACTGTATCCAAAGAATACTCTTCTGGAGTTATCCCAAAAAGAGATAATCTTTTTATCAAAGAAGGTTGCATGGTAATAATATCACAATTTGCGCTAATGGCATTGTTGATATCATACACCATACGAGGGCTTGCCCAAAGGACTTTGCAATCACCCCAATTATCCCAAACATGTACAAGCGCTGCTATTTCCCTTGTACTTTCAACTGCGTCAAGTCCGATATCAAAAATGCGCCCAGAGAACACAGAGATAATCGTATTAGACCCTTCTAAATAAGGAATAATATCTAATAGTTGCTTTTCATCAAAAACAGCAGTAATATTAACATTGATACCATCCCATATCAAAGTCTTTAAAACAGAGAGAGTGGGTTCACCAGAAGTATAGGTTATGGGGATCTTCACAAAAACATTATCACCTAAAGCACTTAATAGACGTGCTTGCCTAATCATTTCATCTTGTGAGTCAGCTATTACTTCTAAAGAAACAGGCAAACCTTTACTTGTAGCTACTACTTTTCGACAATGACCAAGATAATCTTTCACACCTAATTTCCTGAATAAAGTTGGATTAAATGTATAGCCCTTGATAATATCTTGATCAAAGAATTCCATCTCTTCAATAGTAGGGCCATCAGCGTAAATTTCAATTGGGTTCATCTGTCTTTCTCCTGCTATAGTTATCTAAATATTCACAAATTGCATGTATAATAGCGATATGTGCTTCTTGGATATGGGATGTCATATAGGAGGGAACAATGATACATTCATGAGAAATCTTAGCTAATTCTCCGCCTGATTTACCAACAATAGAGTATAGCTTCAACCCCATTTCCAAAGCTTTCTCACCAGCATCTACCAAATTCATCGAAACTCCTTTTTCACCACCTCCTGTGGATATTAAAAAAAGTACGTCTTCTGGCTGCCCAAAAGCTTCTACCTGTCTTGTAAAATAACTATCAAAACCAAAATCATTCGACCACGCAGTAATTGCAGATGCGGAAACGAGAGAAATAGCCGAAAAAGCTCTGCGAGTAGAGTCTGCAAAAGTACATCTCATTTCACCTGCAAAATGCTCAGCTTGCGCGCAAGAACCACCATTACCAGCAATAAGCAGTTTTCCGCCATCTAGTTGACTTTCATAAATGCCCCATGCCATCCTATTAATTACAGCAATACTTTTTGTAACACCCTCTATAACAGCACTACTTTCTTTAAAATAATGCTTGATATCACTTTCTTTCATTTCTTTTCCTTTCAAGATAAGTATAGCATTTTTTCTGAAAAGATACAAGATCATTCTTTGCTAATTTATATGGTTTAAAATGAGGTTTAACAGCTCCAAGTTGCAAATCATCCATAGTCATATACGTCTCAATCTTGGATGAAATTAACTTATGTTGCACACAATAATCAAATAACTTTGTGCCTTTATATGGAGTTGCAAAGAATATTCCAAAATCATTTAGAGGTAATTCTGTAATCATTTTATATGTATCTTCCAATGTTTCGTGCGTTTCTTGTGGCATACCAATAACAAAAAACCCTTTTGTCCATAAATGAGAATACTTTGCACACTCATTAACAACCTCATATATCTTCTTATTTGTAAGTCCTTTCCCAATGACTTTATTTCTAATATACCCTGAACCACTCTCAATAGCAAGGGATATTCTTACCATTCCTGCAGCAACCAATGCGGCAATTATTTCTTGATCCAATTTCTTTATAGAGACACCATTTGGGGTATCAAACTGAATATCCATATTTCTTTCGAGAATTCCATTACAGATTGCTAATATTCGTTTTTTATCAAAGGTGAGATTATCATCCATAAATTGAAAATAACGAACACCATGCTCATTGTAGAGATACTCCATTTCATCAAGAACATTAGTAGGCGATCTAAACCTTATTTTTGGGCCATGGACTAACTTCATATTACAGAAATTACATTGTTGTGAGCAACTTCGACTTGAAATAATTGGAAACGCCTGACCAACTCTTATCTTTTTTGGCGAGTACCACTCTGAAGTGTCCATCTTATATTCTTCTAAATTAAGAATACCATAATCGACAGTAGGCATACTATCAAGATCTTGCTCAAACTTTGTTTTGGGACTAACAACAATATTTCCATCTTGTCTAAAAGCAATTCCATCTATATGATCATATGCATAACCTATATTAAACAGACAATTCACTAATTGCACAAAAGTAGACTCCCCTTCACCGATAACAACGCAGTCAATAAACAAATAGTTCTTCAAAATCTCTTCAGGGAACATAGTAGCAACAATTCCACCTATTACTATAGGAATATCAGGAAATTTCTCTTTAGTTTTTTCTGTTATTATTCGTAAACCCCTAAAAGCACCAGAAAAAATAGCCCCTATCCCCATAACATCTGGGGCATATTGTTCAATAGATGTGTATAACCTATCTTCAATATATTTCTGGAGCAACACATCAGTAACATCGTATATATTTGGATAGTAATAATTATTGATATCAACTATTTTTACATCCATACCATTTGCTTTTGCAACTGTAGCACAATATAACAGCCCAAGAGGGAAATAATTGTCAGTTCCAATATACTCGTTTCCCATTGTTGGTGGGTTTATAAATAGTACTTTTACCATATACTTCTTCCACCATCCATCATAATTTCCTGCCCCGTCATATAGGAACTTGCATCAGACGCTAAAAAAGCAACAGCCTCCTGATATTCTGTCTTTTCAGCAAGCCTTCTCAAAGGTACTCTGGTTGAAATCTGATCAACTAAAGAATTAGACTGGTTATTAAGAACAGCTCCTGGAATCAAACAATTTACACGAACACCACGATGCGCCCAATATGTTGCCAAGTATCGATTAAGCCCTAACATCGCAGATTTAACAACAGGATAGCTTGCTGGCTTGAAATGCCTAACATCCTCTATTTTACCAGTAGAAGCGTACACACGTTGATCTGGGGCCTGTATAGCAAGATCTGAAGCAATGTTAACAATTGTGCCACTACCCCTCTCTGCCATCTGAGAACCAAAGATTTTGCAGCACAGGAAAGTTCCCGTAATACCAACCTTCAATTCTCTCTCCCATAGGTTCATATCATAGTTTTCTACTGTACCTGTTATTTCATCTTCAAATGAATCCATCTTTGGATTTAAAGCAGCATTATTGACCAAGATATTTACTATTAAATGATCTCCCAAAACATGTAGTGTGCTTTCCATAGTGATGTCAACAACATGAGTTTTAACAGAAGCGCCATCTACCTGAGAATGTATACGTTCTTCAGCCACCCGTAATCCAGCTTCATCAACATCTATAAGCACAATATTAGCACCGTAACGAGCTAACCCTATCCCATGCTCAGGACCAAGCAGTCCACCACCACCTGTGATTAATGCAGTCTTGCCTGATAGATCAAATCTTGATTGTGTTTTCATTATTTACCTCAAATAATTTTGTACAAATGATAGGTATTGTGTAGCTGTTTGAATGTCATCATCTCCACGTGCTCCTTGAATAAGCAAAGTGCCTGAATAACCAATGTCTTTGATTGCTTTAAAACAACGATAAAAATCAA
>Ga0075116_10000811_pt1 | contig 14386 bp, 16 predicted proteins | sample AntAceMetag02UKC_FD_69786 | JGI IMG/M metagenome (GOLD analysis project Ga0075116, IMG submission 69786) | Saline lake microbial communities from Ace Lake, Antarctica- Antarctic Ace Lake Metagenome 02UKC | ecosystem: Environmental > Aquatic > Non-marine Saline and Alkaline > Saline | place...
AAAAACCCAGAAAGGGTCGTTTGTATTAAGACCCGCAAAAGGAAATGTGTTTTTCTATTCCATTAACTCAGGGTATCGCGGAAGTGCGAATCTTGAGTGTGGGAAAAATTGCGAGGAGGTTGCCAAAATCTGGTTCCTCGCAGGTTTGGGAGAAACATGTCTTGGATTTTACAATTCGCAGTTTGAAAACTGCGAAATCGGGTGGCATCGAGTTGAACGTCGAGTAGATCAGACAGAAGGAATTGTCTCTTTATCTCTCGATGGCCAAATTCGAGAAGTGGATGATCCAGAAATAAGTGAACTTCTGGATTAACTAAACTGAGGAGCTTCTGTAATGGGAGCTCCCCAGACAAACCTTTATTTTTTAAAGGAGAACTGAGATGAACAGAAATGATTTTATCGAAATAATAGATACTTCCGGAAACAAAATGTTAATCAGAAAAGATAAGATTTGCAGATTTAAAGAGTCTAAAATAGGTATCGGGAGTGTAATTGTTGTTGAAGGCGATCATATATCTGCAAAAGAAAGTTATAAAGAAATTGCAGAAGAAATATTCAGATTAGTAAGTATCAAACAGAGAGAGTTAAAATGAAAAGAATTACAAAAGAAAAAGTAAATGAGATCATAAGTATGCGAGATTGTGATATAAATAAATTTATAACAGTTGAATTTATCGACCTAGAAGATGTGAGTCTGCTGAAACAAATAAACAAAGAATATCTTGCCAGGGAAGTAAAAGAAACTTGGACATGGGTCGATATTGGTTCTAGTGGTGGACTTTGTCAAAATATAGGTAATATAGAATTTAAAACAGCATTTAAAGCCATTGAATATATGTTATGGAATGGTTATTCTGTTTGTCAATTTGAAACATTAAAAGAAATTGGCGAGTATTACGATATATAAATCTTTATTTTTAAAACAAAGGAAGTAAACATGAAAAAGGTAGAAACTGAGAATGTATCAATACAAAACTTATCAAAAAAAGAATTTGATATTATCTGTGAAGCTCTTGATTTTCTTCATGAAACTAAAGTTGAAGAGTTAAAATTTATTATTGTCGAATCTATAAGAGATGAAAACAATTTAAATATTGCGCATATTGAAGATATGTGCCAAAAACTAGGTATAAAAGGTTATGAATTTTCATAGAAGGCGTTTAAATCAATTTTAAAGGAGAAAAATTTAATGTGTTACGGATCTGGCTGTCAGTTTGAAATAGCATTCTCTGGTAAATGCAGACATGTTGAAAAGAAACATGGTCCAGCACCATGCAATTTCGAAAGCGATGAAGAATATCAAGAAGCTTTAGAAATTTGGAAAAATCAAAAACAAGAATATGATTATGAAAGGTATATTGATAATAACTATTATAGATTAAATATTCTTACTAATTCCACATACTAAGGAGGAATAAAATACAACACTACTTTCTTGCCAGTTCTAATGTTACATATAAAGAAATATACGAACCAGAACATATTTATATATTTTCCGGTAAATGCATCACTAGTGGAAAGAATATATCTGTAACTGTAAAAGCAGCAGATATATTCAAATACAACAGAGGGGAATATGTCCAACATGCATTTCCATATCTTAGTCCAAGTGAACGCGAATGGATGATGAGTGGAATGTATAATTTTTAGTTTGATGAAGATTAAATAAAAAATTTTTTAACCAATTTAAAGAAGATTTAATCAGTACTTAGATAATAAAACCAATTTTAAAGGAGAATTTAAATGGATAATATTACATATAAGGAAGAATATGAACCAGAACACATTTACACCTTTTTTGGTAAGTGGAATGGTATAAGTATTGATATAAATGTGAAAGCCAAAGACATATCAAAATACAAAAAAGAAGTTTTTATACAACGTGTATTTCCAGGCCTAAGCCCAAGTCAGGGTGAATGGTTAATGAGTGGAATGCATGATTTCCAATTTGGTAAAGAAGATTAGGGGAACATAAATGGAAAAACACATATGAGTATGTGTTATCAGATTGTCACAAAACATATCCAAATCAGGATCAAGTTGTAACATGCATATTTGATTTAAATGATTTGGATTAGCATTTTACCGTTCAATAATAAAACTATTTCTCTGGAGTCAAAAAGTTAAGTTTCTCCGGAGTTATAGAGATATTATTTTAATATAAATATTATTTGTCGTAGCATAGTTTCCCCTCTCCGCCCATGAATTACAATTTGCTACTTCAAATAATATATTAAGGAGTTCTTATGGGACCAATGTTTAAGTTATTAGCGATACCGTATTCTGCGAAAGATAGAGAAAGAATTGGAGATAGAAATATAAAACTTTTAACCTGTCAATTAGATAGAACAGGATATTTATTAACTATTAATATTTTTTCAAATAAATCATCTTCGACTTATAACGGCAAGATTTTTCTTAACACGAAAGATACTATTACAACCAACACTCCAGTTGAAGTAAGATGTGATTGTGCTTCGTTTAAATATCAGTTTGAAACCATTTTACATCTCAATAAACTACTTTATGAATTACCATTGTCAAACAAAATGCCAAAAAAGAATCAAACAATTTTTGCTTGCAAACATATTCAAGGTGCTTTAAATTACATTTTAAAAATAGGAACAATTGAAAATGTTCAGAATAGAATAGGGAGTTACCATGGATGAAACTATTATTAAACTAGTATTGCCGAACAACTGTAAAATTAGGTTTTCAATTACACAAACACGTGAATCTGGAATTTTGATAATTAAAAAACAACAACTACGACTCTTTAAAGGTCGTATGTATTACTTGCCAATTACAACAAATGCAAAATTAGATGACTATCATGCGATTCAAACAATTGGATCAGTTAATGAAATGTTAGATATTAGAAATGTTGAAAATCAACTTGCAACTGTGATTCCGGTTGTACATGGATATGTTATTAAAAACAATCAAGTACTTGGAAAATTAATTTAGGAGAACTAGAAATGCATTGTCCAAATTGCAATAGTAACTTTCATAAAGTTGGAGAGATATTAACAAATTGGAAGGATGCCAAAGAAATTGGATTTTAATTTACTTTCGTTTGAATTTTTAAATATAGATATTATATTATGACAAAACAAGCATTACGTTTGTTTTTGTATTTGTTTTCATTTTCAAAAAGGAGATGTGATATGGGTGAGAAAATCAGTGTGACCAGGGGACTGGTCAAATTGAAGATTCTGTCTAAACAGATAGAAGAAAAAACAAATCGGCTGAAAATTATAACCTATTCTGTGGGGGGCAAACTTAGTGAGATTATTTCAAAAGAAGGGTTTAAAAAATCAGCTCAAGCTGATTTCGATAGTTTGATCGATTTGATCAAACTTCGTACGAGAATTAAAAGTGCAATAGTTACATCAAACTCAGTAACTATTGTAAAAATTGGTGAAGAGAAACTGCCAGTTGCAGAAGCAATCGAAAGAAAGATATCGATTGCTTCAGATATTGATCTTTTTGATCGATTAACATCACAATTCAGAAATGTGATGTTAAAAGTAGAGGGCGAGAATGATTTGGTTGAGCAGAAGCTTAACCAAATCATAGAAACGTCATTCGGCGGCAAAGAGAAAAGAGTGGAGAAAAGCGATTATGAAAATATCGCTGTTCCATATCTTGCAGCCAATGAACGGAAGTTGATAGACCCATTGGGGGTCGAAAACATTCTAAGGAAAATGTCAGAACGAATTGATAATTTTCAAATGAATGTAGATGTTGCTCTCTCTGAGAGTAATGCAGTAACTTATATCGAAGTTTAAAAATACCGAGGAGTGCTCGAAAAGTCAAATCGGTTGACCTTTATACTGTAGGATATCAGTATACCCTATAAAATAGGAATGATAATTAATATTATATAATTGAAATATAATATAATCTTAATAACATTCAACATTTAAGGGTTAACTTTCAACTTTCAAGTTTTAAAGTTTAAACTTATAAAGTTCAAAGTTAAAAGTTCAACAGTTATAAAATCTAGGACCAAAGGGTAAGGCTTTCAACTGAGCCGGTACTTACCTCCTAGCTGAGCATTCCTCGGTTTTAACAAACTGAGGAAGAGGTAAAACTCTATAAAATTTTATTTTTATTTTAAAATTGATCTGGAAGGAGAATCATGAAACTGAAATATTACTGTGGTTGTTATAATTATAAAAGCCCAATATCATTATTTGTTGAATCTGCAGAATGCGAAGCAGAAGGTGAAATTGAAACTGATGTTGATGATTGGGAACAAGAATGTGTTTCCATAACATGTCCTAAATGTGGTGCCGAACTGCATTAATCAATGGATCATTTTGAAATTGTGATGTGAAAGGAGAACTGAAATGTTATGATTGATAAATCAAAATTACCGGTTGTTACATCATCAAATCTGTACAAAGATTCAAGTTATGAAATAATAGATGAAAATGGATTATTATCACAACGCATGTTCGGACCTGTTAAAAATTTCAAATGTGCTTGTGGAAAATATTCTTCTGAAGTTTTACATAAAAATAAGGTATGTGATGTTTGTGGTGTAATTTGTGGTTCCAACAATATGAGATATACCCAATTTGGGAAAATTGTTCTTCCATTTCCAGTTTATAAACCAACACTGGATGTTAAACAAGAATTACGGAAAATTGTTGGAGATCAAAAACATTTACTTGATCCATTACAAGCAGATCTTACATCAACAACTGAAAATTTTATATCATATAAAGATAGCAAAATAAAAATTGTTAAAACATACGATAAGTACAATTGTATTCCATTAATTGTCAGAGGTGGTTATACATTTTATTTAGCATTACTAGCTGCATATCATATATTTGACGCGGTTGAATTACAACCGATTGTTGAAGAATATTATAGCAGAGAAGTAATTGTATTGCCACCAAAATGTAGAGCTGTCACAATCATTCCCAAAAATAATGATCGGCAAATGGTTAAAGAAGAGATAGTTGAATATTACATACAACTATTGAAAATGTGTCAATATGATTGGCCAAATGTTAAAGATCCTGAACTTACTAATAAGAATTGGGTAACAACAATTCAGAATTATACAAATAGAGATGTACCTATTGATGATGAAGAGTTAAATAATGTGGATTTGTATATTGGTAAGTATCAGAGGTTTGTGAATAAGATTTATAAAGTTGCGGCGTCAACAGTTTCTGGCAAAACAGGATTAATAAGAAAATCATTTTTAGCAAAATCAATTGATTTTTCTTCTCGTGGCCATATTGTCATAAACCCAGCTTTAGCAGCACATGAGATCAAAATACCGAAACAGATTTTCATGAGGTTGTTCTTTTTGCAGTATTTACGATTTTTGTACACATACAAAAAGATCTCTTTAGAAAATCTTAATGTTTATGTTAAACAAACTGAAATCAAGATTAATAACAGTAATAAAGATTATTCGAAAGAGTTCATTAAGTGGTTCTTTATAAAAACAAACACCAGTGAGTTAGATCGACTAGTATTGATCAACCGTCAACCCACGCTCTGGCGACACGGTTTACCAGCATCTGAGGTGATAGGTGTAAGTGAAAGTTCTGCAATTGAAATAAGTCAACTGAATCTAGAATCTTTAAATGCGGATTTGAAAAAGTCCCCTCATACAGCAATGTGTGTTGAAAAATTTCGTGAATTCAGGGAAACTCTTAACAGGTCATGCTGAAGACAATCCTGAGCCAAACCTAGTTTGCCACTAGGAAGGGTGCAACGACTATCCTCGGTAGAGGAGTACACTGCAAGCGCGGTGGAAGTGCGAAATATCTTTTATATAATAACCAAGTACCGGGCGCAGAGCACCTGGTTTTCTGAGCAGTTTGAAAATGTTATAACTGTTTAGAATAAAAAGAAAAAAATTTAATGAATGATTTGTATAAAAGATAATGATATAGTCTAGTCTATGTAGAAATACATAGCTGCGGGTAATGCTGCGGGTGAGAATTAGCGATTCTCATTGAATATAACGTTTGATGGCGATAGTTTAGCAATATACGCAATTCATGACACACAGGCGAAACTGGAATTACAACAAAACGCGTATGTCAAGAATTGTATAAAATACGACCACAACACAAATTATTTACAAACAATAAGACTAGAAAGTTTATATTCTGCATATGTACTATTATCATCAAAAGCAGATATTAACAATAACAAAATAACAATTGATGATTTTAGCACTTTACCGTTAGACTTTGAAAATATGATCAATATAACACAGCAAGTTATACTAAACAATAAAACTTATTCATATGGTTTATGTTTATTTAATAAATGGTGTGGATTTTCAAATATCAAAATAGAAACATTTACAAACAGCAATAATATATCAAAAGAAATTCATCTAGATTCCAAATCAAATGATGAATTTCAAACAAGAATTTTAGAACTAAGTAAACGGTTGTTTTGGTTTATTTCAACACATCCAGACGAAACACTGACAATATCACCAAATGAGTTAGCAGTATGTAGCCATTTAGCAGATCAAAACATATTAACAAAACTACCAAAAAATCCACATGTTGGACAACACATTTATACAGCATTAGTAAACAACTTATATAAGAAGATTCCAGAAGATTTTCAACTAAAGAAATTAACCTATGTAAAGCTTAATAAAACACAAATTGCACGTATGATATCGAATATCGGTTATATTGCAGATGCTCAAAATATAATATCTTCTGAATCAGTACCTGCATCAATTGTTAATGGATTAGATACAGAAATGTTTTTTAAGACTTCTTATGGATCTAGAAAAGGAATCAGTGATAAAAAAGATGTGACTCCTAAGTCTGGTTTTTTAGAAAGAACAATGGCAATGGGTTTAAGTCCGATTGAATTGATTTCTGATGATTGTGGAACAAAGTTTGGATTTACATTTAAAATTAAAGATATGAAACATGCAAAATCATTAATTAATAGATGGTTTTTTAACGGCAAAGTGCATGATTGGGAACTTTTAACGGAAGAATTAGCAATCTCTTTTATAGGAACTGAAATTACAATCAGATCTCCATTTACTTGTGGAACTCAACAATTTGGCATTTGTAAAAAATGTTTTGGTAATTACGATGTAAAAACACCATATGTTGGTATAATTGCAGGTCAATGTTTTGCCGAACGATTAACACAATTAGCGTTATCAGCATTTCATACAAGTGGTAGTTGTACATTACCAGTTACACCAGTAGTTGTCGATTTTATAGCAGATCATTTAATTGATATTGAAAATTCTAAAACAACATTTGCTTTAAAATTTGATATTGATGTACCTATTAAAATTATTGCATTAATATCTACTATTCAAGGATTCATAAATAGTTCAGGAAATAAAATGCATTTTCAAAATCTGTACAATGTTAAAAATAAAGATGTAACTTATAAAATTAAGAACTTAGAAATGTTACTTAAAAAGAGTAAAATTAAAGCATTTTCAGATATGTTGAATTTTTATGAAACATTTATTGAAACTGTTCTGTCAATCGGAAACATTTACTCAACATTTATTGAAATTGTTATGGCAAATATGTTTATAACTAAAAATGACAATATCTTTAGACATGAATTAACCAAAAGTGGAACAATAACTAATATTTGCATTGATAAGAAACTGGGTATTAGAAAAATAAGTATGAACACTTCAAAATTACTGGGATTATTATATCAACCAAATACAAAAACAATTAGTCAACTTGAAAAGAAAAATATAGGACCACGATTTTCAGCAGATACTATTTATGAACAGATTTGGGATATGTGATATATGAATCTAATCAAACGACAAACTAAAGAATCATCTGTTATAACATTCAGATCATTTCAGTATTCGTTGATTCCTGAAATGATCGCATTATCATTAAGATATTTAATTAAACTCGGATTCAATTACGATAAAAGTATTTATAAATTAGATGGATCATCAATTGAATTTGTTGACCATATTTCATACGCTGGATTCAATCACTTTTGTACTAAGAAAATTGGAATTAAATTAAATAAAACTAATAATTTTATTCAGATGTCAATTCCAGAACTGATTCAAGGAACATTTTTCATATTGAATGGTAGCAAATATATTCCAACTTATTACATTGTTGATGAACCAATCGCAAGTAAAAAAAGAAGTATTATGTTATCGTCATTATTCCAATCAATAACCTTATACATAACAGATAACCGAGTAACTTTCATGAGAGGTAATCTTGTACTTAGTGACTTTTTAAAAATAATATCAATCAATTGGGACAAATCTTATAAAAAGGCAATTGAAAAATTACTAGAAATTGATTTAAGTTCTTATCCAAGCAAAAAAGCATTAAATTTATTAAGTAAGAAATTGAATTGTGATCCTGAAATGTCGAAAATCAAAGAAAAAATAGAAATGGTTTTCTTCGATGAATGGACTACACAATTATACAAACATTTTTATAAGATTGAACCAAATCTAGATGAGGTCTTTAAAATAGCATTTTGCCGTTATCTAGAAAAAAAACCACTATTTGTTGATTTAAGATACAAACGACTTACTTTTATTGAACCTCTTTTAAACCCATTTTTTAAAGCAATTGGCAGAGCATCGAATGCATTACTAGAAAATGGATTCCAAAGACATACCCTAAACATACAATTAAAGGAAATTGTTAATCATTTCTTTGAAAAACTCGATGGAGCAAGTAATTACAATACTGTAAATGGATACTCTGGCATATTATCACATAGAGCTACATTTAAGAATCCTTTTGGAACTGGAATATTACCACCAGAAGTATCAGAAATTCATTGGACACATTATGATAAAATTTGTATAACATCAATTACAAATCAAAATCCTGGTGTTAATGTATTTCTAGTTCCAGATCAAGAACTTGATATGAAGTTTGGCATTTTTAAATTTACTGAAGCTGAAATAAAAAGAGATTAAATAAAGGAGTTAAAAACACATGAGAAAATCAATTGATTTTTCAAAAATTCCAGATCAAGAAAAAGCAAAAATGTTAAAACAAAATATGCATAACAAAAGGAAAAAAACTTTAGAAGAAAAAGAGTTACAAGAAGAACTCGATCTTAATTATAGATATTTTAGATTTTGGGATAATAATTCACTATGTGCTGTGTCATTTGGGTATAAAGAAATTGATGGTGAGATTAAATACGCAGTAGCATTACAATCAAAAAGAGATTGTTTTAGTCGAAAGAAAGCTCGTCAGGTTATAAACAAACGATGGGATAGTAACTATGGTCCTGTACAATTTGCAATTCCATTCAATACTAAAGATATTACCCTTTTAATTGCTATTCATTGGAATAGTAGAGTAGTTCATCCAACAGAATATCAAATATATCACATTCCAAAATATCTAAGCCGTATTCCTATTTACTTTTAAAGTTGTAATAAATCTATTTGATTCTGTAAATTAAAATATTTGCAGGATCAAATTACATTAAATCCAACAATAGGATAAGGAATAACAAATGCATACAAGTGCAAATTTAAGTTACATTCCATTTCTTGGATCAACTGATCAGAGTAGACTTCAAATGTCTAGCAAACAATTGAATCAATGTGTTACATCGATTGGTTGTGAGGTCCCAAAAGTAATTGGTAATGAATATCAACAGTTGTCTAACAGTTCAAGATTGTTTCGACATGCAGCAGCATTGCCTGGTGAGATGATTTATTCTAATGAAGACATAATGATATGTATTTTTGAAAGTTCTACCAGTTCAATACCAATGGTTTTCGAAACACCAGCAATAATGTTTTGTGCTGAAGTTTATGCAACAAAAATCAGATACAAACGTGATATTGGTCCATTTCAAACCGGTGACATATTATATGAATATGATAGTTTTAAACAAGGCATTCCAACATGTGGATATAATTTAAACACATTATATGCTCCATTTTTTGCATTCAATCATGAAGACAGTATAGTAATTTCTGAATCAGTAACTGAACGCTGTAGAAGTACTAAATTAGAAACAGTATTGATTCCAATTTATACATATTCATTGTTTAAATTAATTTACAAACATCCATATGATTATGGGTTTATACCAAGTATTGGTAGAAAAATAAATGGTAATATAATTGCTCGTGAAAGTCGGCTCAAAAGTAAAAATCCAATTCAAGTTCTTAAATCAATGAATTTGACCAGTTTTGTTAGTGTTATTGATAATGAATTGAAATTCAATTCAGTTCCATTAACAAGCAGATTGAATAATGCTAAAGTAGAAGATATACGTATTCACCGAATCAATAAAAATCTTAAGTTAATTGATAATGATTTACAAAAATATATTTCAAGAATTGCAAATAGGTATAGTGCAAAAATAAAAGATGTGTATAAATCCATCAGTGGAATTCTCAGTATTGATTATACAAAACACATACTGTCAAAATATTATATACTGTTGGATACTGTAACAAAATTTCAAATTCAGACAAAAGAACTTGTTTATTTAATTGAGTTAAATTTAAGTGGAGAAGATAAGAGCCATATAGGCGACAAATTTGCAAATCGGTATGCAGGCAAAGGAGTAGTATCATTAATATTACCGGATAAACTAAGACCTTATTCGTTAAAGGATAAAACTCCAATAGATCTTATATGTGGCCCAATCACTGTATATAGCCGGATGAATTTAGGTCAAATTTTGGAAGGCATGGTAGCAAAAGTAGTTACAAACTCAGAACGTGAAATTCTTAAGAATCAAAATAACGCAACTAAAATTTCAGAAACAGTTAGGAAATTATCATTATTTGCAAAATTGTTTAATGATGATAGTTATGAAAGTGCAATTAAACAACTTTCTGAACAGATTAAAAATAGCGATAGAAGAAAAAATCAGTTCTTAGCATCAATAAGAAATTTAGGTTTGTATTTAGAAGTGCCAAACTTTACAAATTTTAAACTTGATGAAATGTTATCGATAATTGAAAACAAATTTAATTGTCAATTAAACGAGGATATAGTCGTTCCAAGAAAGACTCTGCAATTTATCAAAGACAAATTGAAATGTGATATTGAATTACCAAAGAAAGACTTAATATTGAAAAACAAATTTGTCGCTCCAGTCTACACTTTAAAACTGAAACAAGAAGCTAAATTACGTGTAAGTGCCCGCGACTTTGGTAGTTACAAAAGTAATTCTAAGCAACCTAGTCAAGGACGTAACAATGGCTCAACCTTGATTGGACAAGCGTCAAAAATTGGGCAGATGGAATTTGAAGCCCTACTATCTAGCAATGCATTAAGAACCGTAAAAGAGTTTAGAACTGTTAAATCAGACAGTCATAACTTAAAACATGATTTAGCTCTTCAAGAAATCATCTCCGGTGAATACATTTTACCCAACATGAAAAAGAGTGAATCATCGACACGAGTATTAATAGATTCTTATATAAAATTCTTGAATGGATAGGTTCAAAGCATTTTGCCGTTAATTATAATAGCTAACGGCAAAATGCTCTAAATTAAACACCACTAAAAATAATGAGGAAAATCATGAAAATCAACATTGACAATTTAACTGAATCTGAATTAGAAGCTCTAATAAAACGACATGACAAACTATATTGGGAAGAATTTACTTTCGAAATAAGTGATATCGATTATGATTTATTAGTACGAAAATTAACAGCAATAAATCCAAACAACCCAATACTAACACAATTACACCAATCAGTAAGGGGAAAACATAAAATTCCTTTTAAAGAACCACTACTAAGTCTCGATAAAGTCTACAGTATTACAGAACTTGTAACACGATGTGATAAAATTGCAAGATTGGATAGCGAAGTATTTGTTATTCAACCCAAATACGATGGAGTATCTGTTGATTTTAACAGTAAAATTCTTGTAACGACTAGCGATAGTAATTATGGAATAGACATATCATCACGAATCAAATACATTAATAATATTAGTAATATCCCAATTAGAGGTGAAGTAGTTATTACAAAATCTAATTTTCAAAACAATGTTCTAGGGAAACTTAAAACGTCAGATGGGAAAGATTTTAAGAACACAAGAAATGCAGCTGCTGGATTACTAAACAGAGACGGTCCAATTCCAGGCCCAAAAGTATTAACAATAATTCCATTTTCAGAAGTTGGTTTTGAAATGACTTTAAATGATCTTAAAACGGATACTACAAAATTAAAAGAAGCCGAGGATTATGTTAAAAATGTATTGGATTCTCCGATTGATGGTTTAGTTATTAAACTGAAAGATGAACAATATAGTAAATCATTAGGAAATACATCACATCATCCAAGAGGTCAAGTAGCATTAAAGTTTGATACAATAAATATCGAGTCAACATTAATGAGTGCAACTTGGCAAGTTGGAAAAGTAACATTAACACCAGTTGGAAATATTGTACCCATTAATATTAATGGAACAACTGTTAAAAATGTTAATTTACACAATGCAAAATACATATTAGATAGAGATTTGCATATTGGTGATAAAGTATTTGTTGAAAAATCTGGAGAAATAATTCCAAATTTAATAAGATCTGAACCAGGTATTTTAAGAACTAGAATACAAATCAGCGAATGTCCAAAGTGTGGGCATAGTCTAAAATACAAATCACCAGAATTGATTTGTACAAATATTGATTGTACTGGTAAGTTATCTCGTAAATTATATGATGCTGTTAAACGACTTGGAATTGAAACATTAGGTCTATCAACTATTGAAAAAATAATTGAACAGTTTGGTATTGAAGATATTACTGGAATATTTGAACTGTCAATAGAAGATTTTTTAGAACTTGATGGTTTTGCAAATTTATCTGCAGAAAATTTATTTGACGAAATACAAAAAGTAAAAACAATACCAATTGAAGAATATAAAATTTTAGCATCTTTAAATATAAAAGGAATTGGTACTTCTTTAAGTAAATCAATTCTCCAGAAAGTGACACTTAGTAAATTATTACAAATGACGCCAGAAGATTTAGAGAAAATGCCACAAATTGGAATTGGTAGATCATTTGAAATTTATCTGGGTATTGATGAAAATGCGGAAATTATTAATTACTTAAGAGAAACTCTCAATATCATCCCAACAGATGATAAGAAGAAATCAATCTGTTTTACTGGAAAAGCAACTGAAAGTAAATCATTTTATGAAAAAATAGCAGAAAGAAATGGATTTGAAATTGCTAAACGAATAACACAAGACTTAACGTTATTAGTAACAGCAGATTTAAATTCAACTTCCAACAAAATGAAAACTGCACAATCTTTAGGTGTTAATATTATAAATACTGCGCAGTTTATGAGTTTAAAATGGACAAATTAAAATATCATCAAATCAATGTAACAACAAAAAATAAAGAGTTACAAACACTCAAGAATTTACAATTAGATGATTATTTCATTTTAGGTGTTGAATTGACTGATGTTGATTTAGCGTCATTAGCACATTTAAATATTGACCCTCAACACATGTGGAATAGCAAAATTACAGCTATTGAATATTCATTTAACAAACAAGAAAATATATTAGGAATATTACAACCATTTAAGAAAATTATAATGGTTACAATAAAATCAGATGTTGATTCTATTGGATCAATGGCAGTTCTAACAATGTTGCTTAACAAAGGATTAGTATTAGAAGGTGATTTAATTCTGCGTCTTAAAGCAATTGCTAAAAGTGATCGGCATGGACGAGAAAATTGGAAAACAAGAAGAGAAGATTTCTTCAACTTTAAAGGACATAATACATTTGGATTACCAGTTGGTTTAATGTATATGTGTTCAGATTTACGTTTAGATATACAAATTAAAGTAGCAAAAATGATTGATTATCTTAATGATGGTACTTTCAAAGGTATTGACAAATATGCAAAAATAGCTTTGAAAAATCTTAATGATCAAATGAAATTTGTAAAAATGGATGTAATTGTACCTGGTAAACTTATTGCTGTTGAAAGTAATAGAAGAGGTGCAATTGCAGCTGGTTATAAAGTATGTCCAGTGGTAGTTGCTGTTAATGATCGATTTAAATTTGGACTGAAAAAGAATTTCATAATAGGTAAGAAAATGACGATTGCACAATATAGTGATGGGGAATTTCTTGATATCGCTGGAGTACAAAAGGAATTAGCAGCAATAGAATTTGGTTGGGCTGGCAGTAATTCAATTATTGGTTCACCATTAGATAGACCAACAAAACTTGAAATGAAAGATGTTGTTCAAGTTGTTAAAAAGTATTTATATTAGTTCTTAATTAAAAACGGTGTGTAGCTCAGTTTGGTAGAGCGCGCGGTTTGGGATCGTGAAGTCGGGAGTTCAAGTCTCTCCACGCCGACCAAAACATATACGATTGAG